>OLYC01000364.1_pt1 | contig 38723 bp, 36 predicted proteins | sample 1674271 | NCBI WGS metagenome assembly OLYC01 (sample SAMEA103958154, study PRJEB25191) | human gut metagenome
CAGCCTTTTTAATATCGTAAAATCATAAAACTTTGGATAAAAACTCTTTTAATCTTTCGTCTTTGGGCGAAGTAAAGAACGTTTCGGGGTCGGCTTCTTCCTTTATCACTCCGTCCGCCATAAACACGACTTTAGAAGCGACTTCTTTCGCAAAACCTATTTCGTGAGTTACGACGACCATAGTCATTCCGTCGTCGGCAAGTTCTTTCATGAGTTCTAAAACTTCGGCGACCATTTCGGGGTCGAGCGCGGAAGTCGGCTCGTCGAAAAGCATTACGTCGGGTTCCATCATTAACGCGCGGACGATCGCTATACGCTGTTTCTGCCCGCCCGAAAGCGTTGACGGATATTCGTTCGCTTTATCGTCAAGACCTATCCTTTTCAACAATTCGTGCGCTTTTTCTTCGGCTTCTTCTTTGCTCTTTATTTTCAGTTGCGTGGGAGCGAGTATCATATTGCCCATAACCGTCAGATTATTGAACAGATTGAAATGCTGAAACACCATTCCCATTTTTCTGCGGGTTTCGTTGATATCCTGAAAATGCTCTTTATAGAACGATTTAACCGCTTTATCGAACTCCGCGCCTTCGCGTTTTTTGAGCAAATCGTTTATTTTGATATCTTTTATCGCCTCTTCGTCGCTCTTGCCGTTTTCCGTCAATTCGCGGTAAGTTTTAGACTTACGGATCATATCGAAATGCAAATACGGGTCGACGGGGGTAAGGAGTTTACCTTCGAACCAGATTTCGCCGTAAGTCGGAGTTTCGAGCAGATTCATACACCGCAAACACGTAGATTTGCCGCCGCCCGACGGTCCGATTATCGCGATTTTTTCACCTTTTTTTATCTGCAATGATACGCTTTTCAATACTTGTAACTTACCGAAATACTTATAAAGATTGCGTATGTCAATCAAAACGTCAGTATCGTTGTTTATCACCTTTCGTCAATCTCCTTTCGATAAGTTTTTGTAATTGTTGCAATAATAGTACGAGAATAAGGTACATTGCGGCTATTATAAATAGCGGCATATATAATTGCATATTCGCCGTCGTTATATCCTCCCTTACCTTTGTAAGCTCGTAAATTCCGACGTAACCCGCAACAGAAGTTTCTTTAAGTAACGTAATAAATTCGTTGAAAATTGTAGGTATCGTACTCTTGAAAGCCTGCGGTAAAACAATTTTCACAAACGTTTTTGACCAGGACAAGCCGAGACTTCTTCCCGCTTCCGTTTGACCGTAATCGACCGAGTTTATTCCGCCACGCAATATCTCGGACATATACGCCCCCGAATTTATACCGAACACAAGCCCCGCAACAGGTATTCCGTCCGTATTCGATATCCCAAGCAGTCCCGAAAATTTCATCGTCGCAAAAATAACGAAATAACCGATAAACAACTGTAATACGACGGGTGTTCCGCGTATAACGGTAACGTATACCCTCGCCACAGCATCGGCTACGCGCACGAATAGATTCGTTTTAGGAGCAATTCGCACCGCCGTAACGACGACACCTATCACAAAGCCGATAGCGCACGCTATCAATGCGATAAATACCGTATTTCTGAGCCCTTCCAGATACAAAAGGTAGGTTTTGGCGTCTATAAAACAATCGTAAAAATCCGCCCAAAGTTTAGCCATAATCTTTTCCTTAATACGCAAAAGAGAGCCTTTACGGCTCACGATTGCAAAAATTGTTATTCTTCGGGTTCGATAACGCTGAATTTATCGTACCACTTGTCTATCTGTGTCTTTCCGTTTTCATCTTCCTGCAAGAGTTCGTCTATACAGTCGTTTACCTTTTCGATGAGTTTGGAATTACCCTTCTTTGCCACGATTCCGTAAGATTCCGCCGCGACGTCTTCTATCGTCGCGTATGCGATATCGTTATTCTGAGCGCAGAATTGAGCGGCAACGTAAGAATCAAGAACGAGATACGTAGAAGGCGAAGTCTTCAGATATTCGAGCGCAAGCGCATATTCGGCAAAACCTTTTACGGTTTTTACGCCCCAAGCGGTTTTATTTTCGTTTACGAGAGAGTTACCGGTCGTTCCGCTTTGATATACAACGTCTTTACCGTTAAAGTTCGACTTCAAGAAAACGCCGTCTTCGTTCAATGCGGGATTCGAACTTTTCATATATATAACGGTCTGGAACGTTCCGCCGAAATAAAGTTTAGAAAATTCGACGTTTTCAGCCCTCGAAGCCGTCCATGAAATACCCGCTATGCCGAGAGCATTGTCTTCTTTAATGCCCGCAATAATGGTATCGAAGTTACCGTCTACGATTTTTAATTTATAGCCGTATTTATTCGCGATGTATTTCGCGATTTCGATATCGACACCGATAACGTCCCTTTTACCCTTTTCCTTAAATTCAAACGGAGCAAAACCCGCTTCGGTATAAACTATAAGGGTGTTTTCTTCTTTCTTACATCCCGTAAGAGAGAAACAACCGATCGTCGCGGCAATCGCCGCAATAAGTACCGCTAATAATTTTTTCATTTCGTGTGAACTCCTTTCAAGTAACGTAACGACGACGATTATACGCTTTAAGAATGTTTTCGTCAAGCATTTTAATGTATATTTTTAAGATTTTTTTGAATATTTTTTAATAATTTATTGATTTTATGCAATTATACAAATATTATACGGTTTTATGCATTTTTGAAAAGTAAAAAAACCGCCGAGCGGTCATATAGATCCGCTCGGCGGTGTATAATACTAAATTTTATTCGGCTTGTTTTTCGATTTGTTTGCTCAAAATAAATTTAACGACGGAGTGTACGAGCGTTATAAGGGAAAGTACGAACACGGACACAGCCGAACCGACGCCGTATTTTATTCCCGACGAACCTAAAATCGCGGATACCTTCGCCAGATCTACGACGTAAGCCACGAGCGCGGCGAGCGAACACGCGCAGGCTATTATCGAAAATACCATTCCGCACGCGGTATACTTACCTTTATACGAGCGTAAGAATCCGCAAAGCGTAAGCGCAAGGAACAATATCGTAAGCAGAACGAGTACCGCGCTTATCATTCCGCAATAGAGCGCGCCGAATTCGTTCGGTTTGTTTGCCGCAGTATCGGTAACTTTAAGTCCGCTTATAAACGTAAGCGCCAATAAAACGGGCGAGAAATTCATTTCGCTCGTCGAAGGCGACGAATACGCCCTCATTTCGATTGCCGCTTCGCCCGCAGACGACAACGCTATTACGCAAAAGAACGCTCCCATCGCGCCGAATATGCGGCACACCAACTTTTTGGCGGGAAGATTATCCTTACCCTGCTTGATTATTTTACAGATTATTCCGCCGATCAGGAACAACGCGGCGAACGTAAGCCCCGCTTCGGTCCCCGCCGAAAGTCCGATTTTTACGGTTCCGCTCACGCTGCCGTACACGCGTGCGTCGACGTAGTTAAGGCTTTTGAAGGCGATCGCGCCCGCAATAAGCGAAACTACCGTGAACACGGCGGGGCAAAGATTGCCGTCGTCGGTTTTATGCGTCATAAACTTGACGAACGCTATTATCGACATTATCGTACCGACGATTACGCAGACGAGCATCGCGATTCCGACAACGGTATTAAGCGCGGTTGAAACGTAAAGCCCCGTGGCGTAAACGCCGTTATATTCGGGCATCCCCGCAAGAATATCCGCAATGTCGGCGTACGCCCTGCCGAAATAGTAAAAAATCGACTCGCTTTCGGTCTGCCCGACTATCGACGTAAGATCGTCGCCCGTAGCGACGGCGGTAACTCTTAAGCAAAACGCGGCGATAAACGCGATAATTACCGCAAAAGAAGCAAGAGAAGTTCCGACGATTTCTAAAACCCCTTTAGCCTTGTCGAAACCTTTCCGGGAAGCGACTTCGCTTCGCGCGGCGTTCGCGGGTTTATACTTGATTTCGCCCACGGGTTTGCCGCACCTCGGACAAAAATTACCGTCTTCGATAACTTCTCCGCACGAGCATACGGGTTTACCGTCTACTCTCGCGCCGCAGAATTCGCAATACGCGCCGTCGCCGTCGACGTATCTTCCGCAAGACGGACAGAGAACTTTTCCGTCGAGTCTTTTGCCGCAGTTTTTGCAAAATACGGCGTTATCCGCGTTTTCACCGTGGCAGAATTGACATTCTTTCATTTTTTCTCTCCTTTTTCAACCGGTTATAATTTTCAACCGGTTATAATCGGTTGAACGGTATAATCATTATATACCGTATGCGGGCGCGTTGTCAACTTAAAACGAAAAAAGACGGAAAATTTCCGTCTTTCGTTGTTTTTATATATTTACTCTGCAAAAAACGCCCTTCCGGGAGTATGCTCTCCCGTTGAAACGGGAGAGGTGGCGCGCGTAGCGCGACGAAGAGGGGCGACCTGCCAAGGGGGCTTCACTTCGCTAAGAACGACGCTTTATTCGGACAGAAGAATACGGTCGTTCAGTTCGCCTATGCTTTCGAATTTTTCAAGCAGATCTTTAACCGTGAGTTCCGATTTTTCTTCGCCGCTTACGTCGTATACGATTTTACCGGCGTTCATCATTATAAGTCTGTTGCCGTAAGCGAGCGCGTCGTTCATGTTATGCGTGATCATCAATGCGGTAAGTTTATCTTTTTTGATTATTTCGTCGGTTAAAGTAAGCACTTTTTTAGCCGTTTTGGGATCCAACGCCGCCGTATGCTCGTCCAAAAGAAGCAGTTCGGGATTATTAAGCGAAGCCATTAAAAGCGTAAGAGCCTGTCTTTGCCCGCCCGAAAGCGTGCCTACCTTTTGCCCCGTCCTCTCTTCGAGCCCGAGTTCGAGCCCTTTGAGAAGTTCTTTATATCCTGCAAGTTCGCTCTTTTTCATTCCCCATTTAAGCCCGCGTCTTTTTCCTCTTCGGGCTGCCAGAGCAAGGTTTTCTTCGATATTCATACCCGCCGCCGTTCCCGAAAGGGGATCCTGAAAAACTCTCGAAATATATTTCGCGCGTTTATATTCCTTTAAGTACGTAATATTTTTACCGCTTAAAAGAATCTCGCCGGCGTCCGGCGGAAATACGCCCGAAACGACGTTCAGAAGGGTTGACTTGCCCGCCCCGTTGCCGCCGATAACCGTAATAAAATCGCCGTCGTTTACGGTCAGATTTATATCGCGAAGCGCCTGCTTTTCGTTGACCGTTCCTTTATTGAAAGAGAGAGAAACGCCTTTAAGTTCTAACATTTTTTCTTACTCCTTTTCGCGAAAAAATTTTTGACGTTCGGCACGCACAGCGTTATTACGACTATTGCCGACGAAACGAGTTTGAGATACCCCGAATCGAGCCCCAGACAGGTCGCGACGACGAAAATCAGTCGGTATATCACGCTTCCGATTACGACCCCCGTAAGTTTCAGCCAGAACGCCGTTTTATTGCCGAATATAAGTTCGCCGATTATTACCGACGCAAGACCTATGACTATCGTACCCTGAGCCATGTCGAGGCTTGCCTGCCCGTCGAATTGCGAAATTACCGCCCCCGCGAGAGCCGCTAACCCGTTACTTAAAGAAAGAGCGATAAATTTCGTCAGGTCGGTGTTTATACCCTGCGCGCGCGCCATTTTTTCGTTACAGCCCGTCGCCCTGACGGACGAACCTATTTCAGTACCGAAAAACCAGTATAACGCCGCGATTATAATAACTACGATTATCGTCGTAACTATTATGCACGAAACGTCGATATTATCTATCGGGCTTAACCCGACCAAAGTCGCGAATTTGCCGAACACGGCGTCTTTGGGCGGTATGTCTACGTAGGTCGAACCTTTTGCCGCTCGCAGAATCGGAATATTTACCGAATAAAGCGCGGTCATGGTGAGTATTCCCGAAAGTATCGCGGGGATTTTTAATTTGGTGTTGAGAAGCGCCGTAACCGCTCCCGCCGCCGCTCCGGCGAGAAACGCAAGCAACATTGCGAGAACAGGATGAATACCCGTAACGACCGCAACCGCCGCGACCGCCCCGCCCGTCGCAAGCGAACCGTCGACCGTAAGGTCGGCAAAGTCGAGTATTTTGTAAGTGATAAATACGGCGATCCCGAGTATACCCCAGGTAAGCCCCTGCGCAGCCCCGCCCGGAAGGCTTCTGAGCATAGTCATAATATCCATAAAATTCCTCCCCTCATGCGGCGGTATCGGGCTTAAAGTTTTTTATCGCCGCTATCTTTTCGTCGGCGTCTTCGCCGAACACTATCCGCGCGTTTTCTTCGTTTACGCATACGACGGTTTCTTTTCGATAATTCTCGATCGGAATATCCGAAGTCTTTTTGCCTTCGAGAATTTTTATCGCAATTTCTGCGGTCTGTACGCCGAGTTTATAGTAATTTATGCCTACGGTTGCAAGTCCGCCCACGGCGCACAACCCCTCTTCGCCCACGATTACGGGCAGTTTTTTATCCACCGTAATTTTACTCTTTACGCTCGACATATTCGACGCAAGCAGGTTATCGGTAGGGATATATACGGCGTCGACGCCGCTTACGCTAGCCGCCACGGCGGAAACGTTCGAAGCCGAATCGACGGTATAATCGGCGTATTTTATGCCGGCTTCGTCGCAAACCGCTTTCGCTCTTTTTACCTGCGTTTCCGAATTCGCTTCGCCGGGGTTATAAAGGAACGCTATCTTTTTACAATCGGGAACGATCTTGCGAAGCAATGCGATCTGCGCTTCGACCGGGTTCATATCGCTCGTACCCGTAACGTTGGCTCTTCCCGCCAGACCGACCGAGGACGGATCGGTTACAGCCGTAAACAATACGGGTATTTTAGTCGTATTGTTCGAAAGTTTGGTCGCCGAAGACGTGGATATTCCGAGCGCCAGATCGGGTTTAGACGCGACGATCGATTTTGCGAGAGAAGTTTCGTTGTTCGTATCCCCCACGGCGTTTTTAACGTCGAAAGCGATTGTCTTGCCTTTCGATTTCGCCCAATCTTTAAGCGTGTCGATAAAGCCGTTTTTCGCCTTATCGAGCGCGTCGTGAGTGTTGACCTGCAAGATTCCGACGGTTATGTCGGCTTTTTTCCTGCAAGACGTCGTTGTCGCCGCCGAAACGGCGGTTATACCCGTTAAAAGAACGGTAAGCAGTTTTTTGAGTAACTTTTTCATGATATTCTGTCTCCTTGATTTTCTGTATTAAAAAAGGCTCGTCGAAGTTTCCTACGATAAGCCTTTGTCCGTTTTGAGCAATGCGAAAAGTATCGTAGTTCATTCACTATGATTTGCAATATAATAATAAAGATAATAGTAAGCGGATAATAAATTTTTCATTATAACTCTCCTTATTTCAATCGTTAAAAAAAGACTTATCGAAGTCACCTACGATAAGTCTTTATTCTTTCGCTTTTTCACGCAACGCAAAAATATCGTAGTTTATTCACTATGACCGACGAAAAAATAATAATAAGAATAATATGCGTTTGCGTTGAACATAACTCTCCCTTCCGAGCGACCGTATCGCCCTTTACATTTCCAATATACCATTACGAAACGAATATGTCAACGATTTTGCGCCGGTTTTTACAAATCGTATAATTTCGGCGAAAATCGCGGCAGAACTTACGGCGTCTTCATTTCAGGTTTCGCCGAGATCTATTTCGAGTTTCAGGGGCTTCTGATTTCCGGCGTATTCGCCAACGACGTCAATCGGCATTTCCCGCATTTTTGCAAACGTTGCCGCTATTTGCTCGATCGTCGAATTTTCGTCTGCGTTTGTTTCAAGGTATTTCAGTAATTCTTCTTTTTGCATCGTTCGCCTTATCATATTTACGAACGCTTTTCAAGCGGATTTGACAAAAAAAGAAAAACAATTTATAATAACGGCGTTATGAAAAAATACGCGCTTATAAACGGAAAAATACTCGACGGAAGCGAAAACATGACCGCGCGCGACGCGGTAGTTCTTGTCGACGACGGAAAAATATCGGACGTATTGCCGAAAGACGCCCAGATACCGAACGGCTGCAAAATAATCGACCTCGGCGGCAAATACCTTATGCCGGGGCTTATAAACATGCACGTTCACCTTGCGGGCAACGGCAAGCCGCGGAAAAAGCAACGCGACAACGCAAAACTCGTAAAAAAAATCATGAGTACCGCCGTTACGCGGGCAATCGCCCGTAAGTTAGTCGCGAAGTTCGCAAAACTCGAACTTTTAAGCGGCGTTACCACTATAAGAACGGTAGGCGGACTTGCCGATTTCGACACGAAACTCCGCGACGATATAAGAAACGGCAAAAATGTCGGTCCGCGCATACTTGCCGCCAATCGCGGAATTTCCGTTCCGGACGGACACATGGCGGGTTCGGTCGCGATCGCCGCCGATTCGACCGAAGAAGCGTTGCGGATTCTTGAAAACAACGAAGCCGAAAACGTAGACCTTATCAAGTTGATGATTACGGGCGGGGTTCTGGACGCGAAAGAAAAAGGCGTTCCCGGCGAAGTAAAGATGTCCGCCGACACGGTTAAAGCCGTCTGCGACGAGGCGAAAAAGAAGGGCTACGCGGTCGCCGCGCACGTCGAATCGCCCGAGGGCGTGAAAATCGCCCTTGAAAACGGCGTAAATTCGATTGAACACGGCGCAAAACCCGACGACGAGATAATACGGCTTTTCAAAGAAACCGGGGCGTATCTCTGCGCGACGATATCCCCCGCGCTGCCGTACGCGTTATTCGACCGCTCGGTAAGCGGAATTACGGAAGTCGAACAATTTAACGGCAACGTAGTATTCGAAGGCGTTATAGATTGCGCGAAAGCCGCCGTAGAAAACGGTATTCCCGTAGTTTTGGGAAACGACGTGGGTTGCCCCTGGATAACTCAATACGATTTCTGGCGTGAACTCTGCTATTTTCGCAAATACGTCGGCGTAAGCAACGCCTTCGCGATATACACCGCGACGAAACGCAGCGCGGAACTTGCGGGCGTGGGCGACGAAACGGGCTCGATAGAAAAGGGCAAATGCGCGGATATGATAGTTTTAAGCGGAAACCCGCTCGACGATTTACGCGTTCTTCGCAAAATAGATACGGCTATCGCGCGCGGAAAAATTTATAAACACCCCAAAGTAAAACGCAATAAAAAGGTCGATTACGAACTCGATAAATTTTTATAATTTCAATCAACGCGAAAGCGGCGACGAAAAAATTTCGTCGCCGCTTTTTATAACGTTTTATACCAACAGTCTGCCTTCTTCGGTTTCGACCACTTTATAGATTTTTATTTCTTTAAGCGTGTTCGCGTCCAAAAAGACGTAGTATTCGTCGCCCGCGTAAGTTCCCGCAAATTCGTAGGCGCAGGTTTCTTTGCCGTTGCCTATCGGAACTATCGCCTTTCTGCGAGCGGTTACCGTAAGAGTGTCGTTCGCCTTGTCTTCGGCTTGTTCCATAGTGTACTTCGCCGCGAATTTACCCCTTTCGGTATGGTTAAGATAGTATTCTTCCGCGCTCATACCCGTAACGATACCCGTTTCTCTGCACACGGTGAGTTTTACGAGATCGGGATAAACGACGCAGCCGTTTTTCGTATAGGCGTAGTTGAAGTATTCCACGCCGCCCGACGTATAACGCCAGACTCTCGTCATATTTTTAAGACCCATAGTCGTTAAAAACTCTTCGGCGCGCTTTTCGGCGTCGTCTTCGGTTATCTCTTCGCCCGCGCAGTTCTTATGGGCAAGGAAAGATAAAAGTTTACCGCCCTTTATAGTATATTGCGCGTAAACGTCGCCGCCCTCTTCGGTTTTGCCGAGTACGTTATAGCAATCGATTTTTACGTTCTGAATTTCGCCCGTAACTTCGACTTTTTCGATTTTATAGTTTTCGAAGTCGCGACGGAAATTCTCTTCCGCCCGTTTCGCGGATATTTCTTCGCCGCTTACGCCTTTGGCCTCGATCGCTTCGAGTCCGTCCGAAAACGGTCCGTCGTAAATCATCTGCGGATAGTCCGCCGCAGATCTTTCAAGGTCGTTGAAACTCTTTACGATAAGGTCGTTCGCATTGTTTTCGGTCAGGTTCTTAAAGTCGTAATTTTCGCCTATGCTTGCCGACAAAGTCGATAAAGCCGATTTCAGTTCTACGGTTATCTCGTAGAGTTTCTGCAAGTTCTCTTCGTCTTCTTTGGTGAGTTTTTCACCCGCTATAAGACGGTTATTGAGATATTTGGCGTAATCACCGACCTGATTTATATATTTCGAAGTATAATATTTCGATTCGTCGGTTAGCGGAATCTGCGACAGCGCGGAATCGGCGAGATTACTCTTGACCGAAAGTTCCTGCAAAAGTCTTTGTTTTCCGCCGTTATCGGTGGAAACGAAAATCTTCGACATATCCGTTTCGATACCGTCGACGTAGCCTACGAAATCGTAGAAGTTACGCGCGGAATTCTGCGAAGCGTTTATCGCGGGGTGTTCGCCGTTAAAACCTATAAGTTGAACGGCTAAAAGCGAGCCTAAAACGAGTACGGCGCAACCCAAAGAAACGACGGCGGCAATCCACCCTCCGACGCCCCTTTTATTCTTTTGCCGTTGACTCTTACGCGCGTTTTTCGCCTTGGCGTTTTCGGCTTTTTTACTCGCGACCGCTCTTGCCTTTTCGGCTTTGCGTTCGGCTTTTACGCGATTTTTCTCGGCTTTTCTCTCTGCCTTTTGCGCTTTGAGTTCAGCCGCTTTTTCGGCTTTGTCCGCCCTGATTTTAAGTTTCGCCTGCTTCTCGGCGGCGATGCGTTTCTGCCTGTCTTCTTTGCTTTCGTGTTTCAGGGCTTGCTTTTTGGCAAGGCGTTCTTCGCGTTTCTGAATTTTAAGCGCCTTTACGCTTTCCGCCTTGCGGCGCTTTGCGACCTTTGCGGCTTTCGCCTTTTTGATCTTAGCCGCCTTTGCCGTTTTCGCCGCGTTTCGTTTTTCTTCCGCATATCTCGCTTTTTCTTCGCGCCTTTGTTTGGCTGCTTTTACTTTCGCCGCCTTTTTAGCCTTGCGTTCTTTCAACTTCGCTTCGGCTTTTTCGGTACGCTGTTTTTCGTCGGTTATAACCTTATTTTTCGCCTTATCGGCGGGCTTTTTCTTTTTAATCGTCTGTTTTTTGCTCGCGGGCTTTGCGTCCTTTTTAACGCTCGTCGCGTCCGTAAAAGGCTGATCGGTCGTAACTTTTTTAAGTTCGTTTTCCGCGATTATCTCGTCGACTTTTTCGACGGCGGCGTTTTTGCGTTGCTCGTTCTTTTCGTTATTTTTATTCTTATCCATATTTTCCCCCTTACAATGCAAACACGTGTTTACCGATGGTTACCACGGTTTTACGCGAAAAAATCCACTTACTCGTCGCCACGGCGGGGTTATAATAATATAAACTGCCGTAAGACGGATCCCAACCGTTCATTGCGTCCTTTGCAGCCGACAGAGCCGACGCGTCGGGCGAAAGGTTTATCTGACCGTCCGAAACGCATGTGAACGCGTAAGGTTGATAGATTACGCCCGATATCGTATTGGGGAAAGATGCCGATTTTACTCTGTTCAGTACCACCGCGCCGACCGCGACTTTACCCGTATAGGTTTCGCCCCTCGCTTCGGCGTAGATGAGCCTTGCGAGAAGATTGGTATCCGAACTCGAATAAGTCGAAGACCCCGTAGTAGTCGACGAAGACGATATGCCGAGCGCGGCGAGAGTTTTAGTCCCGACTATTCCGTCGGGAGTAAGTCCGTTTTTACGCTGAAAATATATTACCGCTTTTTTCGTAGCCGAGCCGAATATACCGTCTACGCTGCCGCCGTAATACCCCCAACGTTTTAGTTTTTGCTGAATTTGTTTGACTACGTCGCCCCTGCTCCCTTGTTTTACGGCAGCGGTTTCGACCGTCGCTTCTTCGCCGTAATTGGACTCGAAATAACGTTTCGAGCCGACCGCGGACGCGCAGACCGCGCCTACCACCGCGACGGCGAGAAGAGCGCAAGCAAACGCTTTTGCCTTTCCGTTCATTAAAAAATTTTCCTCCTTTGCCGCGAAACCGTAAAAATTTCGGGCTTCGTTACCTTGCGCGTTTTTTGAACTTCGCGATGATTTCCGCTATTTTCGAGCGGTAAACGGGTTTTGAGTTGCCGAAGCACAACGGCGGATACACCACGCACCACCAATTGTCGCCTTCGGCTTTACCCAGATTCACTATCAAAGCGTCGTAATAGCCGCTTTTTAGCGTTACACCCTCGTATACCCTCGTCGGGAATTTCTCGTTTCTTACGACGATTTCGCACTTATACGAAAATCCGTGGCTTGAAAGTATGCGATCGGCGATCGCTTCGAGCCTTTCTTTTTGCCCCGTCATGACCCTGACCGCCTCTTCTTTGCTCGTGATTTCGGCAACGAGCGGCGTAATAGCCTCGACTATTCCGTCTTTAACGAGATATTTAACCCTCTGGTCTTCTTCCGAGTTCGAATTCGCTCTGACGTGAATACGCAGATATTCGGCGTTTTCCGTATTCCCGCCGGAAGATAAACACGCGCAGGAAACGCTTAAAAGTATTATGGCGATAATTCCCAAACTTATACACGCCCGTTTAATCGTTGATTTTCGCATAAAAATAACCTCCGCGCTTATTGTTGACTTCAAACGCGAAGGTTATACTATTATTTATTTCATTTTATTTTTTTACTTTGTATCTCGGAACGAACCCGACGACTTCGCAGTCGTACCCCTGCTTTTTGAGTTTATCCGCCGCCCAGTCGCAAAGTTCTTTCGTTTCGTAGAGCGAAAATACGCACGAGCCGCTGCCCGTTACCGAACACGCCGACGGCGACAAGTCTTTAAGAGCCGCCGAATTTTTACCGACTTCTTCGTTCAACGCGACCGCCGCGTCGGCAAGACCGTTGCCTACGTTTTTGCAGAGTGAATAAAAGTCGCCGTTTTCTATCGCGTTTATCGCTTTTTCGTTATCGGATTTTTCGTAAACGCCCGTGATTTCGTCGAACTTTGCATAACAGTCTTTACTCGAAACGCCGCTTTCGGCGTATGCGATAACGGCGTATCCGTCGAGGTCTTTCGCGGCGGGTTCGACGATTTCGCCTCTGCCGCTTATACGGGCGGTTCCACCGCTTAAAAGATAGCCGCAGTCGCTGCCGAGTTCGTCGGCGAGCGGCTTTACGTCTTCTTCTACGCCGAACAATTTTTTAAGCGCCCTTAAAACCCCCGCGACGTCGGCGGAACTTCCGCCTAAGCCTCCGCCTATCGCGATACGCTTTTTAACCGTAAGGTCGAAACCCGACGTCGAAAAGCGTTCTTTGAACAGAGCCGCCGCCTTATACGCGTTGTTGTCGGCTTGCTTTATATCGTACTCGCCAAGCCCGCGCATAGTGAATTTTATCTCGTCGTCTTTGCGTTTTACGACGGTAATCTCGTCGTATAAGTTTACCGTCGTAACGACGCTGTCTATCGGGTGAAATCCGTCTTTTTTACTCCCCACGTTAAGCGTAAGGTTTATTTTCGCGTAAGTTTTTAATTTAACTCTCATTCGTAACCGCCGAATATCTTAATAAGTTTTTTGTCTGTATACTATTATCCTTTCGTTGCCCGTAAGCGGAAATACGAGATCGGGGTTGTTAGCCGTAATTTCGTCTTCGCTTAGCCCAAGCCGCTTGCATATATCCCATAATTCGTCGCCTTTTTCGGGCAGATACACGCTTATGGCGCAGGTCGGTTTATTCCGTTCGTTTTTTGCCCTCACGTCGGTTATCGCTTCCGTTTCGGTAACCGTATATACGCGGTAGTTTACGGTAAGAACGAATTCGAGTTCTATTCCGCCGTTTACTATCCTTGCCGTCAGATCGCAGCAATCGGCCCTTACGCCGTAAATTTTTTCGCCCGTAATCTCTACGGAAAACGGGGCTTCGGCAGACACGCACGTAGTGCCGTTATCCGCGTTTCTGAATATAACGTCGGTTTTAACGCTTCCGCTCACCGCGCCGTTATCGTCAGAAAACACCGTAACGGTTTTGCCGAGCGTACCAACGATTTTGCCGCCGTCGGAAACGTCGCCCGTAGCCGCCGCTACTACTCTTTCTTCTTTGAATTTCACTTCGGAAAGCCTTTTGGCGGTTATCCGTTCGCGGTCGATTTCGACTTCGTCGCAAAGGGAATACGCGTCCCCGGCGACGGATATTTTCTTTTCGTTTACCGCCGCGACCTGCGCAAAAAGAGTAAGTTCCGCCTGAACGGTACAGTCGTTTTTGACTTCGTCGGCGTAAACCTTATAGGCGGCGCGTTTAAGCGAAACTTCGCCCAAGGCTTTGCCGTCGGGCATCGCGCCGGGGCATGCGACTTCCGTTCTGAACGGAAGGTTCTTTTTCACGGCTACGAGATCGTCGTTATCCGAAGCGATTACCGCAAGCGTAACGCATATCTCGCCGCCGATTATCACGCGGGAAACTCCGCTTTCTATCGTCTTTACCTTCACGGTCTGTTCGCGGCTTAAAACGCTTTTTATCGAATAAGAAAGTTCGAATTCGTCAGCCACGGTAAATTCGTCTCTGAATACTTCCGTAGGTTCGTCGAAGGCTATCTGCGTTTGCTTTACGATAAGCCCTTCGCCGCCCGTAACTACGGTTCTTTCTTTTTCGGTTTCGCCCTGACCGACGAATATGACCGAACATTTTACCGCGTAGCCGTCGCCCGAAAGGCTCGCGCGGGCGTTATCGGTATATACCGTTACGATAGCGTCTTCCGTCTGGATATCCGCTTCGGTTTCGGCTTGCCCTTCGCATTTTTCGTAGCCGTCTTCGGCAAGATAGATCATCTGAAACACTATCTGCGCTTTGGCGCAGGTCGCCCGATCTTTCGTTTCTACCGATTTAAGATACGCCGTAGCCGAAACCGAAATAATCTTTTTAACTTCGTCTTCGAGTCTGAAAGTAACTTCCGCCGAGCGTTTTACTTCCGTCCGCGTCGCTTCGCGCTCGGTCAAAGTCTGTACGTCCGTTTTCAACATAATATTATACCCTCCGCGCCGCCGAGCGGCTCGGCAGCGATAATTCGATATAATATACGCGCCCGTTTAAGATTTTATTCTAAAAAATATCCGCGTAAGCCTATGCGACTACGCGGATTGCGATATTTGCTTTAATCCGTCAAACCTTGATTCGCGGAATTGGTAGCGTTATGAAGAGTGAACACGAGATAACCCGTATTGTGAATGGAAGGTTGCGCTATGATAAGCGGAACTCTTCTCGTAACGTTTTTATCGTCTTTGTCCGTCGCTTCGCCGCCGTAGTTTATCGACTTTGCGAAATACGAGTAGGCGTACGCTTTGCCGTACTTGCCCGTGGTTGCGAATTTTACCCCGTAAGCGTTGAACGCGGAGAAACTGTACCCGTACAGATTGACGTTCGACGGAAGCGTAACGGCGGTGCTCGCGGCAGCCGAGCCTATCATACTCGCCGAAGCGGACGTAAGCGCGCCCGAAACCGCGTCTATCGTGTTGTAGGCGTAAGAGAAATCGGGAGAATAGTCGAAGTTACGGAAAACGGTATAGAGAATATCGTTTTCTACGAAGTCTTTTTTATTCCACTTCTTGATTTCGGTCGGCTTGCGGGTCTGCGCCGTAAAATATTTCGCGGTGGTATCGTCGTTCGCCTTTACCGTTATTTTGGCAGAAGAGCCGTAAGCGACGGTATAGGTATAGTCGAGCGTTACGAAGTCCTTTTCGGACGACGGCGCGGTCGACAAAGGAACTACGTTTTTAGCCGTTTTCGTAACCGAAACGGGCTGAAATTTCGAGCCTATGCCCTTGAAAGTTACCGTAATATCCGTAACGTCGCGTTCGACGGCGTATTCCGTTTTCTTGCTGCCGTAAACGTATTTGCCCGCGATAATAAGCCTTGACTTAAAGACGTAATTTTTGCCGTCTTCGGTATTATAAATCGTAGTCGTATAATTCGAATTTGACGAATCGACTTCGAAAGATAAATCTTCGTTAAGCACGGATATTTCGGGGAATAAACCTTTGAGATAGGTATCCGAAAGTTTAGTATAAGAACTTACGTCGTAAGTAAGCGTTTCCGAAACGGTCGCCGTTCCCGTGGTTTCGGCGTTTTTGGAAAAATAAGTCGCCGCAAAATTCTTCGAATTGCTTTTCGAACAACCCGTAAGAGCGAATACGGCTAAAAGCGATGCGGTTAAAACCGCGATTACCTTTTTCATACTATAATACTCCTATTATGCCTATATCATAACATATACGGGGGAAAAAGTAAAAGATTTTGCCCGTATTTTTTCGATTTTTGCCGTCGAACACGAAAAAAGCGGGCGGGAGCGTTCCGCTCCCGCCCGCTTTTTATAATCGATTGCGTTTGCGCAGGCGAATTTCAGGGCTTTATATATTTGCTTAAATACTCGAAGCCGTCGTTTCCGACGTACTTTCTGATACGTTCCGCATCCTGCAAAAATTCCTTTTTGTTCGCCGCCTTGCGGTAATACTTATAAAGAGCCTGCAATTTTTCGTTCTGCGCCGCGATATACTCGTCGGACTTTTCTTCGACGAGATCCATGCCGCTTAGTCCCAGACTCGAAAGAGTTTTAGCCCGCTTTTCTTTAAGGGCGTTGTTATACTCCGTAACTTCGTTCTGCTTTTTCGTCCTTTCTTCTTTAAGAGCGTTGATGCGTTCGTTGATTTTTACGGCTTCTTCCATGTCGTAAGAAGCGACGGCTTTACTCAACTCTTCGGTAAGGCTCCCGATTTTCTCGTCCGCTTCCGCGATTTTTTCTCTTGCGGTCGCGTAGGCGTTTTCCACGTCTTTTATCTTGGCTTCGTCGAAGTCTTTAAGTTGTTCCGAAATTATCGAAGACCGCGCTATACCGCGTTTTATCGCTTCGTCCGACGCGTTGTTTTTAGCCGCTTCGTAAGAATCGGAAATGCGTTTTTCGGACTCTTTCGCGTAATTTTCGTAGTCCGCCTTTTGCAAGTCGAGCGCCGCTTTCTTTTCTTCCGCGACCGCTTCCGCCGCCTGTTTTTTACGCGCGGTATTCGCTTTTTCTTCTTCCGTCGCCGTTTTTATGATCTCTTCGTCGGTCGGCGCGTCGTAAGTCTTTTCGTTAAGTTTAGGGATAACCGTTCCGTTATACGACCTTACGTCCGTCTTCTCGTAATCGTCGTTTATCTTGTCGAGCGAGTCGTATAAACTCTTTTTCTCCGCGCTATCGCCGCTTTGTGCCTGCGATTGAGTTTTAACCGCGTTCTTCTCGTCATTTGCTTTCTTCTTCTCCGTAGTTTCGTCGTTTATCATATCGATTATTTCTTTTATCGGGAATTTATTTTTCAAATTTCCACCTCCGTTTTATACGATTTTCAATTCTCCGTCTATGCAGACGATTTTCTTGCCGTCGGCGGTTACGAAAGCCGCGTCCGCGTTGCCGATACGCTCGGCTTTAGCGTCCGCGCGGTCGGCGACGTCTTTTATAAACCATTCTTCGCCCGAGCGGAATACTATTTTCGCTTTATCGGTTGCCGCCGCGACTATTCCGTCTTTTACCCCGACGCCCGTTCTTTTATTTATAGTCATTATTCCACCTCGTAAACGAACGAATAGCCGTTCGGAGCGACCGCCGCGAGAATTTTCGTTCCGCCGTTTTCGGCGTAAGTTATATCTTTACACTTTATCGCCGTCGCCGTTTCGGTAATCGCCGACCCCGAAAGGGTTATTTCGCATAATCTGAAATTCTTCGCGGCGTAGGCTATAAAGCCGTTATCGGCAGCCCTTGCGGCGAACGCCGTATACGCGCCGATAAGCGGATATTCGTTTAATACCGTTCCGCTTTGATTTACTATGCGAATTTTGCCGCCGCCCTTTTCGGAATAAGTCGCAAGGCAGAAATTTCCGTCGGTCGTTTTAACCGCGGAAGCGCTTTTAGCGCCGTACACCGAGAACAATTTTTCTAAACCGTCAACCGAATACAAGCCGTATTCGCCGCCCGAAAATTTTCCGACGTACCCGTCGCCCGCGTAAGAAAGACGCACTTCGTCTTTGCAAATTTCGAAATACCCTATATACGTTGCCGAAATAATCGCAGTAAAAGAAGTTTCGCCCGAAACCGTAACGACGGCGGAATTTAACCCTTCGGGCAGAATACCGCCTGCGTGTACGCCCTTGCTGCTTTTGGTTACCGTAGCCGAAGTCAACTCCTTTCCGTTCAGCGTTATCTTAACGTCCGCCGTATCGTTCGGGATATTTACGATTATTCTTATCTGCGCGCCGAGTTTTTTAAGCACGTTCCACTTAAAGACCTTTACGACCGTATTATCGACGGGCGAAGAAGTAAAAGTTTCTTCCGCCGTTATCGTCCGATATCCGACTTCGGTTTTCGTATCGCTTATCTTATTTTCGAGTTTTCTTTCGAGTTCGGCGGTTTTATCGAGAGCGATTTTGCCGTAATACGTATCGTCTTTAATCGTCATAATAACGCAATTTAAGCGTAAGCCCGACCACTCTCGCTCCTTTCTCCGTACATTTAATCTTTACCGAAAATCTGTCCGCCGTAAGATTCGGCTTTATAACCTGCCTTGCGATTTTACCCTTTACGCCGTAGACTTTGGTTCTGCCGTCGTAAGACACTTCGATTTGCAAATCCGTCGCGCTGTAAAAGGATATTTCGCTTAAAAGTTTGCGTTTTACGGTAACGCCGAAGTCGCCGAATTTGCCGAGCCATATTTTAGTATTCGGTACTCCCGCCGTAGTCCCTTCGCCAATAAGCCGAAGAATTTTCCCTTTGCCCGAAACCGCTAAAAGTTCGTAGTCGTTTACGCCGCTCGCGACCGTTACGTCGACGGGCAGACCGCCCTTTATGAAGTAATATTCGGAATAATTTTTCGGGTCTACGTTGAAAAGGCAATTTTCGCTCTCGCCCTCAAAAACCGCTTTGACGACGAAATACGCCCTGCCGTTATAGTACGCGCCCCGAACGTTTTCGAACGAAAAATCTATCGATTCTTTATACGCGTCGGAAATTCTTACGGCAGAAAGTCCGTCGAAGCGGTACAACCCGTCGGAAGCGAAAAACAGTACGCAATCGCCGCATACGGTAATCGATTCGCCGCGTATCTTGCCCGACGAAACGAAAAGGTCGGCGACCGAAAAGGACTTCTGATCTCCGTAAGCAGTAACACGCGTTATTCCGTAAGATCTGAAAACGTACAGATATCCGCCGAACGAAATTACTTTCAGAAGCCTGCCCTTTTCGCCGCTCATATCGATAAAACCCGCTTCGGATAAAGATACGTTCCAGTTAGTCGGGTCGAAGTCGTCGGAAAACCACAACGAGTTGTGATTGGACGAATCCGTCAGAAATAATCTTTCGCCGTGTATGCACATCGATTCGACTTTCGGCGCGGACGAAACCGTAATTACGTTCGTTCCGTCGTAAATTTTCATCTCGCCGTTTTCGCTCGAAAAAATCATTACGTCTTCGCCGTTGAAGTTATAGTTTACCGCCGACGGCTCTTTGGTAAAGTAAAGCGCGGCGAGTTTTGTCGGCGTTCCGCCCGCAAGTTTAAGAGAGTATACGTACCCGTCGGCGCACCATACGAGCGCCCTATCGAGTACGACGTCTTCGCCGGAAATACGCCGATAATAATAAATTCTTTTCGCCGCGTAAGGCAGAAAACCGCTTATTACCGAAAAACCCTTGCCGTCGCGAAGATCCCCCTTACCCGTATCGAAATTGTACGAAGCAACCGAATAACCGTAACCGCCCACGCCTTCGCCCGCTTTGCCGTTGACTTCGCCGAGCGGATTGACCGTGATTTTCGCGAGTTTAGGCGAAGCGTACGAATAACCGTTCATAAGCCCCACCTTTTGGCGGGTTTCGTTCTGCCGCCCCTTGACGACGGCGCGACGTTTACCGCCGCGCGGAATTTTTTCGCGAAATTATCGGCTTCGGTATACCGACCGCTTAAAAAACAATACTCGCTCGCAACGCCGAGCGCGAAAATATTCTTACTGACGCGGGTTTTGTCGTAGGCGAACGCGTCGTCCGCCGCGCAATCGGGCGGCAAAACGGCGAAGACGATCGTAACGTCGGTTAAAGGCGTTACGATATGCGTCGGGAATACCTTATAAGGCAACTCCGCGCCGTCTTTATCGTAAACGCCCTCGACGCGGAGAACGGAAAATCCGAGCGAAGAAAACTCGACCTTTCCGCCGACCGTATTCACCGTTTTTCTTATCGGCATATAGTCGATCGCCGTTTCGTGCAGAGCCAGATTATAGCACCTTAAAAACGCCGCGTATTTTTCTTCGTCCAAAGCCTCGGCGACAGAATTTTCGCCGTCGGCGGTCGCGCCGTCGCCCGATAAAGCGGCGGCGAATCCGTCTTCTCCGACGAGATACGCCGCCTCGATAATTACGTCTTTAACCGTCATTTTCCGTCCCCCTTTTTATTATTCTTCGGTTATGCCCGAAAGCATCGCCTGACCGCACGGTTTGGCGCAGATAATATCCGCGTATTTTACCAAAGTCGCCGTATAAGTCGGTTTTCTCATATCCTGTTTAAGTACTTTGCCGTCGTCGCCTTCGAGCCACTTCCAGTCGCAGAGTTGATGAAGGGTAAAATCGTCGGTATTGAGAAGATACATCGTGCCCGCCGGGCAGAAGCGGTCGGAAACAATGGGAATACCGTTATACGATATAGCCTTATAACCGCCTTCGAGGTTCATTACGTCGACGTTTCTCTTATAAGTCGCAAGATGCTTCTGGAACGCTCTTTTTACGCCCGAAGAACATACGATAAAGTTGACTTTGCTGCCCGCGTTTTCGTCGAGATAGTCGATTGCTTTCTGAATAACCGTTTCGCTGATGTCGCCCACGCTCGTCTTCATATACGGCACGAGCCATTTATGAGTGGCTCTGTCGAGTCCGTACAGACTGCCCGTGGACTTGAAAATCGCGCCGAGACCCGTGATTTCGTTGTTCAACGACCCCGCGACGCAGATACGCATGCCCTCTTTTATCGCGCTTGCGGCGATAGTCGTCCCACCGATCGTAATGGTCTTGTTCTCTCTGTCGATATCGGCAATTCTGCCCGCGTTGCCCGTGGTCTGATCCGTCGCCGCGGCGTAGATTTCGACGTTCATGCCGACCGCCATGTTTTTAACGTCGCTGCACGATATCGTATTGTTCGTATTGGTTGCGGTAACGGTGGCAAGCACGCCCGTGCCGTCGCCGTACAACATTCTGCCGAAGTTGAAAGTGCAGGCTTTCAGAAGCCCTTCCATTTCGTCGTTGAGAAGGTTTACGAACGCGCCCGCGTCGTTTGCGGAGGCTCTGACCGCCTTATCCGAAAGGGATATCGTGCCGTACAGATTTTTAAGGGTCAGTACGAACTGTTCGTAATAGTTGTTGCTCGCCACGGGAAGATCTCCCGTTTCTGTGCCCGCGCTTATGCCGCCGCTGATGCCGTATCTTGCCAGCCTTCTTATTTCTTTACCCCACACGTCAGAAGTGCTCTGTTTGATTTTCGCGAGCAACGGATTGATTTCGGTATTGAGTTGGTCGCTGACCGCTCCGAGATATAACGTTTTAAGCGCTTTGTCCGCGCTGTTTACGGAAACTACCATTTTACTTAAAATTCTCCTTTTGATTTAAGATATATTTTTGCGAGTTCTCCCGCTTCCGCGAGAGTTCTCGGTCGCACGGGCGGCGCGACTAACGCTCTGCCCCTGCAAAATTTTACGGGCGGGAAAACGGCTTCGGAATCGTCCTCCCGTTTTTGCTCGCCGCCGCCCGGCGAAAAGACCCCGTCGGGTTTGTTTTCCGCCTGCGGCTTCGGGTCGCCGTCCGCCCGCGCGGCAAGCGAACCGCCGCTCGTTTCTCCTGCCGCTTTCCCGCCGTCGCAAGAATCGGGCGAAGCGCCTTGCGGCGTTGTTTCGTCCGTATTTCGTTGCGCGCCCGCCTCTAACGCTTTCAGCCGTTGACTGCGCCTCGTAAATTCGGCTTCAAGACGTTCGTAGGCTTTATACAGAGCGTCAACGCTCGCAAATTTGCCTATGAACGGTTTATCGTTTACTACGCCCTTTTCTTCTTCCGCCGCTGCGGTCTGCGCGTTTTCGATTTCGCCCGCGTTTCGTATCTGCTCCATAAGTTCCTCCCTTTTTATTTATTCGTTTGCCGCTACGGTAGCGGCGTTCGCCTCGGCGAGCCGCGCCTTATGCTCACGCAGATGAGCGAGCGCGTTTTCTTTCGCTTCGGCGTTATTTCTCACTTCTTCGCTGTCCGAAGAAAGCAAGAATCGCGTATGTTCGGCGATATGCAGAGCGTGGTCGTCGTATTCGTCGACGGCGGTCGGAACTTTATACCCCGACACGTTCTCGCTTTCCGCCTTGTTGATATGCAATTTTTCGAGGTCGAGAGCGTTGTCTATCGACCCGAAACCGAGCATTTCAAGCACTTTGGCTTTGGTACGCTCGTTCATCTTACCCGTTTCGTCGGACAAAATACCCGTCTTTATAAGGTCGTAAACCGCGCTCTTTTTCTGCGCGGGCGTAAACGACAATTCGTTTTCGGTGTCGAAAACCACGTCGTCGCTCGAAAGATCCGACGACCTGAAATAAAACATCTCTACCTTACCCGTTTCGCCCGAACTTTTCATAATGCGTTCGCCCTTCGCAAATTGACGGAAAAGCCTTATAATCTGCTTCGCCATGAGTTTGACCGCCGCCCTTACGCTTTCGCCCGAAGCCGTCATACGCGTGTCTTCCTGCTCGATTAAAAGTTGAAGCGCGACGCCCGACGTAACGACGCCGTTTGCCGATGACGAACGCGAAAACTCGCTTACGCCGCTTATTAAGATAAACTCATTCAGAAGTCTGTCTTCTTCGTAAGAAAGGTCGTTCGGGACGTTGCCCGTACCCATAACCGACGGCGGATTCGAGCCTTGGCGATAGACTATTATCTTACCGGGCGAAAGTCCTTCTTCGGCTAAATCGTCGGTATCCACCGAGCCGTCTTCTACGGTTAAAACGCCCATGCTCAGGCGGTTGAGAAATTCCTGTTTTCTGTTCTTTACGGCGTTGTACGCTCGCTGCACGGGGATAAGCCTTTGCACCATGGACGAGCCGAAAAACGCGCCCGCTTCGGCAATAGAAGTCTGCCGTATAAAAGGTATACCTCTCCTGCCTTCCGCGCCGTTGACGTACGGCAATTCGCCGATATACAATATCTTTTTATCTGCCACGACTATAAATCTGCCGTCGGGATAGTCTTCGCTCGGTCGCTCGTATTTTTCGATCAAAAGCACCGAATCGTGTAAAACGCCCTTGCCTTCGGTATGCGAGCCGTTAAGCGAAAACACGTCGACGTCGCCGCCGTCCACTCTCACGCCGTAGGTTCTGAAAATCTCTTCCGTCCTTACCGCTCTCGCGTGGATAAGGCTCTCTACGTCCTCGATATTTTCGGCGCACAGCGAATCGGGGAAAATTTCGAACGGCGAAACCGCTTCGACTTTTACGTCGCCCTCGTATACGGGCTTGCCGTCTTTTTCGCCGATCTTCCTGCCCGCGCCGCCGTCCCAGATAACTTTATAGAACGCCGTTCCGCAGGTTTCGCTCCACACGGTCGCTCTGAAAATCTCGTCGTCTATTCCGATCCGCACGTATGACGAATTAAGCACGGCGGTCGTGAGTTTGGCGGTTTTTACGTCGCTCTCTTCGCTGCCCGCCGCCCGCACGCTCATTACGGGTCTTACTCTCGTGAGCCTTGCTATTCTCGAATCCATAATCGGCGCGATATGGTTGTATACGTTTCTGTCCTGCCAGAAATAATATTTGTCCGATTCTTCCACTTCGCCGCTTGCGGATATCTCGCAATATTGATTGCCGCTTAAATAGTTAAGGTTTAATTCCCACTGTTTTTCTATCTGCCTGCGTTCGCGTTGGCGGGCGTAAAAATCTTCGTATAGAGCGTTTACGAGGTCTTCGTAGAAAAACTCGTCGTCTTTTTTCTTATTTTTTATCTTCATTTTTCACCCCTATTTTACGCGAATGAAACTCCGCCGCCAAAGCGTCGTAGAGTTTTTCGGCGCACTTTTTGCAAAGGCGGATCTGCGCGTATTCGCCGTTTAAGTATATCTGTTTTTCCGCGAGCGCGTCGCAACCGTCGGTATCGCATTTAAGGGCGATTTTTTTCGTTATTACCGTCATTTAGTTTCTCCTTTATGATTTTTATGAGTTTCTTTTTTCGTTTTTCGAGTTCTTCGTCCGAAGAAGCGGATAAATCTTCTTCTCCGCCGTCAAGCCCCAAAACGAGTTTTATCGCCGCAATGTCGGGCGGAACGGGCTTGGTGGTTACTTTTCTTTTGACGAGTACGAGATCTCCGTCGCTGTCGGAATATTCTTCAACCGTTTCTTCGCTGTCGTACCCGACCGCTTTTTTATAAAGAGCCTTTTTTACGGCTTCTTTGTCGGTTTGCTTACTTTCTTTCACATTCTTCCCTTCCTCCTCGTCGTCAATTTTTTAATCAGTTTTTCCTTATCCCGCTGCACCGCCGTCTTTTCGCCTTCGGGCTTTTCGGTTTTTGGTCTTGACGCTATGAAATATCTCAATTCGTCAAGGCAGTGATCGTCGCGTTTTATCGGAACGTCGCCGTCGCCCCAGCGGTAACTTTTAAGTTCCCGTATAAGGTTCACGCAGGAGCGGAAAATAAAGATTTTGTCCGTCTTGAAATATTCCTTTACTTTCGCTATTCCCGAAAACAGATTTTTATCCACGTTCGGATTGACCGCTATCCCACGCTCGTAAAAGAGTTCGGTAACGCTTTTAACGCTCGCGAGAGTTTTCTGATTTGCCGCCGAGTCGATAAGCGAATATATCCGCCCGTCGTAACCCCTGCGCCAGCCTATTTCGTCCGAAATGCGTTTTATCGCTTCGGCGTGATAATCTATATCTCTTTTCGCCTCGTAATGTTCCGCCACGACAAACACGTTGCCGTCGTAATCCACGCAATACCAATGGCACGACAACGGATTGTTAAGCCCCGGGTCGATAGAAAGAGTATTCTGCCACTCGAACGGTATGGGAAACGGATCTATAACGTGCCTGTTTTCGTCGAACTCGGTATACACCAGCCCCGAATCGTCGCGGAATCGCCCGAATTTTCTCGATTCGAGTTCGTTTTCGGGCAGCGTCAGAGAAAACTCTTCTATTTCGTCTTTATCAAGAAACGGATTATCCGCCCACTCGATAAACTCGCACCACACTTCGTCGGAATTCGCCGAATTAAGGTAAATTTCGTCGTACACGAAAGTCAGCCCTTTAAGCGGAGTCATAGTGCCGAAAATATCGCCTTTTTTATCGAGAACTCTCATTTTGCACTCGCGGTACACGTCTTCGGGCGGCTCTTCGTCGAACCACACGAAATCGAGCGAACTGCCCTGAAATTTTTCTCTGCCCTGATCGCAACTTTTGAAACCTATAGTGGATAACCCGCCGAATACGTTTTTAATTTTAATCTGATCTATAACGCCGTTTTCGTAATCGTCTTTTCTGCCCGAACTCATAACGACGTCTGCGATCCAACTTTTCGGCAGGTATTTCAGAACTTTACTCTGCGCGACGTCCCTTTGCACTTCGCGCGAAAGCGACACCACCCAGCCGAAAATGTCCTTGCGGTTAGGTCTGTACGGGTGAATACCCCTTGCCATATACACGGCTTCGACCGCTCCGCACTCCGTTTTGCCGCTGCGGTTGCCGCCGAACACCCACCTGTTGCGTTTTAAGCATTTATGAAAGGCGAGTTGTTTTTTATGTACAACTCCGCCCCGATTGTAATTATATATGGGATAAGCCTTCCGCTTTTCGATTTCTTTTTCTATGCGGGCAAGGCTTAAAGCGCATTCGTCCGCGCTCCTTTTATTAAAATTCTCCGACATCGACAAATACCGCCGTTTTTTTACTTAATCTCTCATGCGTCGACTTTCATAAGCGTTTATAATTACTTTACGATGAAAAAATCACGCATACTTTCACTCGTCCTTTGCCTGTGTTTATCGCTCGCTTCGGTACTCCCCGTAACGCGGGCGCGGGCTGCGGACGAAATTAAATATTCGAGAGTGGAATCGGAATCCGTTACGCTGTACATGGACTCGTCGCTTACGATCCCGTGGTTTACGCTCCCGTACGGTTATTTCGTGAAAGTCGTGAACGTTCTCGGTTCGTGCGCGAAAGTCGAGTATAAAGGCGACTCTGCGGGCAAACCGTCCGCAAAGGGTTACATATCGGTTGCCGACGTGAATTTTGTAAACGAACTTCCGTCATCGCCCTACCCGAATCTGACGCTCACGGTAAACCGCACTACGCTTTTGTATCTCGACGTGGATTTTTCGATAACCGAAACCGTTACGCAAAACAGCACCGTAGATTATTACGGAACGATAACCCGCAACGGAGGAAGTCAATATATATACGGTTATATTTCGGCTTCGTCGGGCGACAAATACGTCGGTTACGTGTCCGTTGATGCGGTAAACGATTTTATCCCGCCGAGGCAGGAATTCAAACCCGCCGCCGACCCGACGATTAAAGACGAGCAAAAAGGCGACTCTTCCGAAAAGGCGAACAACGCGCTCGGCAACAACTTGCAGATTCTGCTTATAGTGGCAATATCCGTAGTAGCCGCTTCGATAGTCTATTTTTTATTCCGTCCGTCGACGCAAAAAGTCAAAGACGAAGTAATCACCCGCAGCGAAATCGACGACGAATAAGGCGTATAGAGTGATTAACAGCCTTTAAGCGAAACGCCCGACAGATTGCGTAAAACGCCGATTTTCTTTTCGGGACGTTCTTTGCGCTTCTTGTCGTAATAGATTTCGTCCAGAAAATAAAACTCCTTTATTAAACTTTCGTATCTCTTTTCGTCGTAACCGAGTTCTTCCATCTGCTCGGCGAATTTACGGGTGGCAAGCAATAATTTGCGGTAATAATTCCGGTTCTGTTCGTCGCTCACCCCGCCGCCGACCATACCGTACTTTTCCTGAATAAGTCTTCTGTGCTCTGCTTTCAGTCTGTGAACGGCTGTCGTTATATCCGAATAAAACGCAATCAGCCGTTTTTTCTTTTCTATTAAGTCTATAAGTTCTTCCGCCTGTTTTTCGCCGCTTTTGTATCTTCCGTAAGGAATAATCGCCTTTCTTAAAAACGATTCGTCCATAATTTCTATAACGTCTTCTACTTTCGTATATCCCGTGAGCGCAGTCTTTGCGTATATCACCGTTTATCACCTCTCTCTTCGACTCCCGTCGATGAATTTCGGGCGCATTATATACCGCCCCTTTCGATTTTTCAATAGTCGTTGAACACTTTCGCTTAAAAAAATTTTTGACTTTCGTAAATCACGATAATACGGGTTGCCGTTGAACGCAAAACGACGACCGAAACCGTTCAAGGGGGCCAACCCGAACGTTTGTTCGTATTTTCGTACATATATTAACACCCTAACCCTGCCAATCTTTGTCATATAATTTTTGCCAAATAAAGAATATAAAGACGATTATGGTCGATAATCGTCGATTTTTCTTGCCAAGCAAAGATTTTAATGGTATACTGAATAAAAAATCTTATTTTTTATTTGAGCAAAACGAATGAAAAAATTATTTTCGTATATTTTAATATTTGCGCTCGGTATGGCTACCGCGGCGGGGGCGATTTTTTCTCCCCGCGCTTTTGCGTACGCAGCCGACGGGGAAACCGCCGCGCAGGCGACCACCGAAATTTTCCTGCCGACCACTTATCTGCAATACTATAAGTTGGAAAAACCTTACGCAATCTGCCGCGAAGAAATCGACGGAAAAGAATTCGTCGCGATCTCGCATAAAGGCGCGATAGTGTTATACTCCGACGGCAAATTCAAAGAAATTAAAGTCGAAGACCTCAACGCGGCGCAAGGCGTACCCTCGCTGCAACTTTACGAGCAAAAATACCTGTTGTTTTCGGCGGGTTCCAAACTTTGGACGATAGATACCGAAACGAATATCGCGACTGAAACGGAAATAGCCGGCAACGACTTTTCGATCTGCGGCAACGAACTTGCCATCGCCACGAGTTCTAACATAAGTTTTTACACTCTGTCGACTTCGTCGGGCGGACTCGACTACGCAAAAGAAACCGATAAAACCATCTCTATGAACGGGGTTCTTTCGGTTCTTAAATCCAAAAACGGCAAAACTTATTTTTTCAACACCAACACGAATACCATACACTCGGTAGCCGACGGCGAAACGGACGTAAACAAAATCGAAACGATTAAAAAGGTCGAAGGCGTAAGGTCGTTAGCCGAAAGCGGCGACGAGTCGGATGAAAATATCTATTATTCGTGCGTAGACGGTATCTTTGCCGTAAATACTTCAACGAAGACGGATACGACGATAAAACTGAACGAAACCGGCAACGCGGCCGACAAAGACCTCGGCAAGTTCTGGCAACCGCAGGGGATTTGCCTTACCGGTAAAGGAATATGGGTAGTAGACAGCGAAATCAACGCCGTGCAGGAAATCAACCTTACGCCCGACGAAAAAGGAAATTATAACTTCACCGATTTCGCGATAACGACGAACTCGCGGGCAATAAACAGACTTTCGGTAAACGCCGCGGACGTGGCGTACGGCAACGGCACGGTATACGCGCTTGACGAAAACAGAATAGTCGTAATCGAAAACGCCGACGGCGACAAAGACAGCCGGACTTACCACCTTATAGACCTGCCCGTAAACGCCGGGAAATTCGCGGTAGGCGGCGGGTATCTCGCGTATCAACGCTCCGAAAAACAGATAACTTACGGCAAAATCGCCGCTCAGAAAGAAACGGAAGAAAATAAAGATACTTACGACCCGAACAAATATATTTTAGAAAACGAAAATACCTTCGAGTTAAAAGTCGAAGGCAGCGATAAAATTTTGGATATCTGCTACGGCGACAAGGCTTTTTACGTTCTTTCTACCGTTTTAAGCGGCGGTAAAAATCACCCGTACGTCGTTAAAATCGATTGCGTAAGCGGCGACGAAACTCCGCTATACGATACGGACGCAGAAGGTATATCTAAAAAAATAGCGGTAGACCCGTTTGATAAAATCTACGTGTACGCCGTAAACGGCGACGAAAACGTCGTGTATTCGTTCGGAAGCGACGGCAAGGCTTCGAAGGTTTACTCGTCGACCGAAAGTTTATCCGACGGCAACGTGGTGAAAATGCAGACCGACTTCGACGGCAAACTCTACTTTTTAAGCGATAACGGAAAAGTGGTAAGACTCGACGGAGAAATTACGAACGGCGTTACGAGTTATAAAAAAGCGTTGAGCGTAACCGTAGAAAAATCCGAAAACCTTGCGGGCGTCGGCAACCCCGTATCGTTCTGCGCGTGCGCCGAATCCAGGAAAGCGTATTTCATTTTCGGCGGACTTATACTCCGGCTTGACGAAAGCGGCGAAACCGCGGCGGATATTACTACCGTAAACACCGTTTCCGTTCCCGAAAATTTCTCGTTCGCGTACTCCGACCAAACGACTTACGGAAAAACCATAGAAAACGCCAAACTCTTCAGAATCAACCCGAAAGTTTTAGACGGTAAATATTTTGAATTTATAAAAGACGGATATTTGAGCGAAACCGAAAACGCCGATTACGCGTTCGTTAAGATCAACGAAAAATATTCGCTCGCAATAAATTCGTCCGTTGCGGCTATCATACGAAATTCAGACGTGGCAACCGCTTCATCTTACAAGGGCGAAGAACTTTCGCTTTACTCGGTCGTCGGATTCGACGCTTACGCCCTGCCCGTGTTGTCGTCGGCGTATAAAACTTCGTTATCGGTCGGAAGCGGCGAAAATCTTAAAATCGTCGGCAAACTCGATTTTAACGAAAAAACCTATTATTTAATCGATAAAGGCGGAGAAAAAGGCTATATCGATTCGTCGTTTACGACAGATAAAATCGCCGTAAAACCGGGTAAATCCGTAGATAAATCGGCTTACGTGTACGACAAACGCGGCGTTACCGTCTACGACGAAAACCACGCGGCGACGGGCAAAACGATAAAAGGCAAAAAGCAGGTAAGAGTAATTTCGTCGGCGAACGGTTACAGCAAAGTCCGGTTTTCGGACGGCAGCGTGGGCTTCGTTAAAAATGACGTGATAATATACGACAGCGCAAGCGATTTCGTCAGATGCATCGTCGCGATTTTATGCGCTTCTTCCTTCCTCGTGCTCGCCTTGTTCTTCGAACGCAAATACTTATTCGGCAGAGATTAAACCGAAATACGAATAACGCCGCCGACGGAAATTCCGTCGGCGGATAATAATTTTACTTTGTAATGAATATAATTGTAGTGTCGAGTTATTTATAATTTTATTTATTATAAAAAACGCTTGACATTCCGCGTAAAATATCGTATCATATTTACACGGAAAGAACCTTGGTAACACAAGGTCTGCGGGGGACTCCATTTATGGTGTTCCCCATTTTTATTTCCGATTATCGAATACGATGAGGAAAAATGAAACCTTTTTACACTTATGAACAACAGATAGAAAAACTGAAAAACGCAAATCTGATTATCGAAGACGAAAATCAAGCGATAGATTGTCTGAAATTCGACGGATATTATAATATAATCAACGGGTATTCTTTTATCTTCAAAAACGAAAATGACAAATATTTACGCAACACTACTTTCAGCGATATAAAAACTCTTTACGATTTTGATAAGTCATTAAGGAACATTATTTATAAATACGCGTCTTCTATAGAATGTCATATAAAAGCAATCGTCGCCCACGAATTCAGCAGAAATCACGGAGTTGACGAAAAACTGTATTTGTCCCCCGATTCTTTCGCGCAGAATCCGAGAAACGCCGAAGCCGTATCGCGACTCATCAAAGAGTGCAACTCGACAATCGAAGACGCCCGCAATAAAAACTCTAATAAATACAGAAGTTACGTCGAACATAATTTAAGGGTCAACGGACACGTTCCAATGTGGGTACTCGTACGCGCCTTATCGTTCGGAACCGTTTCAATTTTATATAAGTTGCTTTGCGAACCCGAAAAATACGAAATATCGCAAATATACGAATTAACGCCCAAACAATTGAGTAACGCGTTAGAGGTCGTCGTATCTTTCAGAAACATCGTCGCTCACGGAGAAAGGACGTTTTGCGCAAAACTCCCTAAAACCCGTTTATCCACCACGTTTGGCGTAATTCCTAAAATGTCGATTGCAAAAAACGCAAACGGCGAAAATAAATTCGGCAAAAACGATTTTCTTGCCTTAATGATTTGTTTCAAATATCTCTTGCAGCCGATAGAATTTTCAGGTTTTATGACCGAAACGGAGATTTTATTCGACTCGCTATCGGAAAATTTAAGTCCCGACCTGATAGGGAAAATACGCACCGAAATGGGGTTGAAGGGCAACGGCTGGAAACTACTTCCGAAATTAAAAAAGTAAATACGAGTAACGAGGCTGTCGCAAATGCGACAGCCTCGTTTTAATTCACCCTATATTTTGTTCTTCGCGCTTGGTTTCGGCGGGATATACTCCGAATTCCTCGTCCATATCGAAACATTCGACGTTATCGTACGCCGCAAGTTTGCAAATAGAAACTTCGTAAGCGGTCATGGTCCTGCTTTCGTCTTCCGAAATCTTCTTGACGTATTCGCGGCTCTGTATTCTGCCCGCGATAGCGATTTTCTCGCCGACGGCAAGATTGCGGACGAATCTCGCGTTTCTGCCCCAGGCGATACACGGAATATAGTCCGATTTATTATACGCGCGGTTGACCGCGATAAGCACGTCGGCTATTTCTCTCGAAAAGGGAGTGGTTCGGTACACGGGCGGCTTGCATATGTAGCCCGACAACACCACGTTGTTCGGATTTTTAACCTGCGGAGCGTCGATAAGTTCTTTTATAAACACCGTGAGCATGAGTTTGCTTTTGCCGTCAAGAAGTTTGTTGTAACTTCTGAACTGCCCTATCGCGCTTATATGCGAGCCGACTTTGAGAGAATAACTCTCTATAAGTCTTTCGGACACCGTTACGGGAAGAATATCCGCTTGCCCCGAAAGGCGTTTTACGGACACTTCGGTTTCGTAGAAGCCTTCGCCGTAAACTTCGTGAGAATATTTCGCTTCGGAAACGATTTCGCCCCTTACGAACACTCTGTTGTTTTGCTTTTCGTCGTTAATCATTATATATCTCCTTTTGTAACTTATCGTAAGTTACTTTTTATTTTTTAATCTGCGCGCCGTCGGAACGAATTTCGTAATTTTCTTTATATATAAGGTCGTCGATCCGTACGAACTCGTACCCGTTGGCAAGTAACGGCTCGAATATAAGCGGAAGACTTTCCGCCGTATGCAATCCGTTGTTGTGCATAAGTATTATCGAACCGCTCTTCACCCTTTTAAGCACCCGCGCGGCTATTTTGTCGGCGGATAAATCTTTCCAGTCAAGACTGTCGACGTCCCATTGTATCGGGTAAAGCCCCAGTTCTTCGGCGCAGGTTATCACTTTGTCGTTATAATCGCCGAACGGCGGGCGGAAAAGCGTTACTTTCCGACCCGTAACCTTTTCTATCGCGTCTTTCGACGAAGTCAATTCGGCTTTTATCTCATCGCGGGATAATTTGCTCATTTTCGGATGCGTTTTGGAGTGAGTTTCGAGTCCGTGCCCTTTTCCCACTATTTTTTTCGCGTAATCGGGATATTTTTCAATCCAGAACTGAACGGCGAAAAACGTACATTTTACGTTATACTTTTCCATTGTAGACAAGAGTTCGTCGGTATGCTCCACGCCCCAGGCGCAGTCGAAAGAAATCGCTATTTTCTTGTCTTCTCTTTCAACCGAGTATATCGGCAATTTTCTTTTAGCGGTGGCGAGCGTGTAAACCGTGTACGCCCCGCTGTGTTTTACCCCCGCCGCAAGGCAGAAAATCGTTATCGCCGCAAGTATGAACGCCGCTATGCGTTTAAGTTTTGCCATTCGTTTTTTACCCCTTTATTTTAACATAAGAAATCAGTCGAAAAACGGGAAATCCTCGGTTCAAAGGTCGAATTTTCGCGCGTTTTCCGTTAGATTTTATGCCGCAATCGAAAGCAGTATGCCGCCTCCGAAAAAAATATCGAAAAATCGCGTAAAAACGGTTGACATATAAGGGCTATAAGAATATAATAGCACTCGTTGGTTTAGAGATTGTAAACTTTTCGTTTAACTAAACTTAACGCTCTAAACTTTCGGTTTAACTAAACTTAACGCGTTAAACAAAAAGTTTAGCATAGTAAAAAACACGGGAGAAACGATCGTGGAACTCGGAACTAAAATCAAGCAATTAAGGCTGCATTGCGCGCTTACGCAGGAAGAACTCGCCGACAGGTGCGAACTTACCAAAGGCTACATAAGTCAACTCGAAAACGACCTTACCAGCCCGTCGATCGCAACGCTCGTGGATATTCTTTCGGCGCTCGGCACCAACCTTAAAGAATTCTTTTCGGAAGAGGAAGAAGAAAAAATCGTCTTCAAAGAAGACGACTTCATAGAAAAGGACACGGGCGCGGTTAAGATAAACTGGCTCGTGAACAACGCGCAGAAAAACGCCATGGAACCTTTGATAGTCGAACTTATGCCCGGCAAATTCACCGAAGCGGACGTTCCGCACGAGGGCGAAGAATTCGGCTACGTGCTTTCGGGCAGCGTAATCGTGCATATCGGCAACAAAAAATACCGTTGCAACAAGGGCGAAAGTTTTTACTTTTCGGCGTCCAAAACTCACTATATGGAAAATCCGACCGACAGAGTCGCGAAATTTATCTGGGTAGCCACTCCCCCTACGTTTTAAGGAGAACACAAATGGAAAAAGACGAAAAAATCATTGAACTTATCTGCGTCGAGAAGGTCTTTGACGGGCAAACGGCGGTAGAGAACTTCAATCTCTACGTCAGAAAGGGCGAATTCATCACCTTTTTGGGACCTTCGGGTTGCGGCAAATCGACGACCCTTCGCATGATCGCGGGTTTCGAACTCCCCACCAAGGGCAAAATTTTGTTGAACGGCAAAGATATAACGAACCTGCCCCCTTACGAAAGGCCGATAAACACCGTGTTTCAACGCTACGCGTTGTTCCCGCACCTTAACGTGTACGACAACATAGCGTTCGGGCTTAAACTCAAACGTTATCGCAACACCTACGTAGACAAAAAAGGCAGAACGATCGTAAAAACCGAAAAACTTTCTAAAGAAGCGATCGACGCGAAAGTTTCAAGGGTTCTTAAACTCGTCGACCTCGAAGAATTCGAAAAGCGCGACGTAACCACTCTTTCCGGCGGACAGCAACAGCGTATCGCCATCGCAAGGGCAATCGTCAACGAACCCGAAATTCTGCTTTTGGACGAACCGCTCGGCGCGCTCGACCTTAAAATGCGCAAAGACATGCAACTCGAACTTAAAGCCATGCACGACAAACTCGGCATAACCTTTATTTACGTAACGCACGATCAGGAAGAAGCGCTTACGATGAGCGACACCATAGTCGTTATGAAAGACGGCGAAATTCAGCAGATAGGCACGCCGAAAGACATCTACAACGAGCCGAAAAACGCCTTCGTCGCGGACTTCATCGGCGAAAGCAATATCTTTTCGGGCACCATGGTCGGCGACAAAAAGGTACGCTTCATAAACAAAGTATTCGACTGCGTAGACGACTTCCCGAAGAACGAAAAAGTAGACGTCGTCGTCCGTCCCGAAGACGTATTCCTCGTGGACGAAGGCAAAGGTCAGGTTGACGGCGTCATCTCCTCTTCGATTTTCAAAGGCGTTCATTACGAAATGGTCGTTATGGTAGGCAAAACCGAAATCGTCGTGCAGGACACTATCGAAAGAAAAGAAGGCACGAAGTGTTCGGTCATCATCCGTCCCGACGACATACACATAATGGCTAAGGAATTCGACGCCAACCGCTATACGGGTTACGTTACCAAAAAGAACACCGTATGTTTCGCGGGCGGAGAATTCGAATGCGACGTAACTCAACTCTACGAAGGCAGCCGTCTTGACGAAGAAGGATACCTTATCACCAAAGAGGGCGAAAAAATCGACCTTACGGACGTGGACGTAAACGTGGAAGTCGGTCTTAAAGACATCGAGATTATAGACAACGACGAAGACGGCAACGTCGCGGGTACGATTATTCAGATAGTTTACAAGGGCGACCACTATCAGATCATTATCCGTACCGACGAAGAGGAAGAAGACTTCGTAGTGGACACCGAATACACCTGGAACGAAAACGACCGCGTTTCGGTCAAAATTCCTCCCGAAAAAATCAAACTTACCTTAAAGGCGGCTACGAAGTAAAATGAAAGCGTTGAAATTTTCGAGAAAGCATCTCGGAATCCCCTACGCGGTGTTTATGCTCGCGTTCGTGGTGTTTCCTCTGCTGCTTATAATTCTCTATGCGTTTACGGTCGAAAACCGCGAAGTCGTAACCAACGATATTGCCGCGTTTTCGTTCTCCTTTTCCAACTTCACGGCGTTCTTCTCGTCGTCTACGAACATACGCGCGATATATATAAGTTTCGCGCTTGCGATTTTAACGACCGTTATCTGTCTTTTGATCGCCTACCCCGTCGCGTATATACTTGCCCGTTCCAGAATGAAAACCCGCTCGGTGCTGTTAATGATCTTTATTCTGCCCATGTGGATAAACTTCGTTCTTCGCACGGCGGCTATGAAAGAATTGCTTTTCGCAATGGGGTTTTACAACTCCAACAAAATGAGTTTTTTCAACACGGTCGTCGGCATGGTTTACGACTATCTGCCGTTTACGATATTGCCCCTTTACACCGTGCTTATAAAACTCGACAAAAACGTACTCGAAGCGTCGCAGGACTTGGGCGCGACGAGCGCGCAGACTTTTTTCAAAGTAGTAGTGCCTATGTCCGCGCCGGGAATCGTCAGCGCGGTAACCATGGTACTGCTCCCGACGACCACGAGTTACGTCGTTTCCGACACTTTGGGCAACGGCAACGTAACGATTATCGGCAAACTCATCGAAGACCAGTTCTCGACCATGTTCGACTGGCACGCCGGTTCGGCAATAGCGATGATCTTGCTCGTGCTTATCTTTATAACTATGTTCGTAACGAATAAATTTTCCGACGGCGAAGAAGTCAACACGAGAGGAGGCGGATTATGGTAAAAAAAGTTCTCAAATGGGTTTATCTCTTTCTCGTAATCGCCTTTTTATACGCCCCGATAATTCTGCTTACCATTTACTCTTTCAACCTTTCTCCGTCTATCGGCGTATGGTCGAAAGAATGGGGTTTCAAACTCTATAAACAACTCTTCACCGACGAAAGTCTTAAAACGACCATAATCAACACGATAGTGCTTGCCCTTCTTGCGGCAACCTGTTCGACGATACTCGGCACAATGGGCGCGATAGGCTCGTTCTATTCCAGAAAGAAAGTCAGAAAAGCCCTCGATTCGGTTACGAATATCCCCGTCATAAACGCCGAGATAGTAACCGCAATATCGATTGCGCTCGTATGCACGATGTTCGCTTTCGGAAGAACTTACGCTTCGCTTTTAATCGGGCATGTCGTGCTTTGCTTCCCGTTCGTGTATCTGTCGGTACTGCCGAAACTCAAACAACTCGACGGCAACCTGTACGAAGCGGCGTTGGACCTCGGCGCAAGTCCGACGAAAGCCCTGTTTTCCGTCATATTGCCCGAGATTATGCCGGGCGTCATAAGCGGCTTTATGCTTGCTATAACCTTGTCGCTGGACGATTATATCATTACCACGTTTACGCGTCCGCCGACGTTCGACACCATTTCCACTTACGTTTTCGACGCATACGCCAAGGGCGGAAAAGGTTCGTCCGTACCCGCTTTAAGGGCTTTGTCGGCGATAATATTCCTTATAATGGTAATCTTCGTAGTCGTCAGAAACTTACTTGCGATCAGGAGGGCTAAAAAGAATGAAAAGAAAATTTAGTTTGTGCCTTGCCGCGGTCGTCGCCGCGGGCGCGCTTCTGCCGCTTACTTCCTGCAAAAAAGAAACGGTCGAATACCTGAACGTTTTCAACGCCGAAGAATATATCTCGGAATTCGACGAAGAGTGGGGAACTCTCGACGTTATCGCCGAGTTCGAAAAGTACGCTTCGAAAGAACGCGGACATACGGTAAAAGTAAAATATTCGACTTTCGGCACGCTTGAAAACATGTACAACGAGTTACAACTCACCAAGCGTAAAAGCGGCAACGGCTACACGTATTCGTACGATCTCGTCTGCCCGTCCGACTATATGATTCAGCGTATGATCAAAGAGGACATGCTCGAAAAATTCGACGTTGACGAAGCCGGCAAATACGAAAAAGTGGGTAACTACAACGACTACGCTTCGCCGTTTATCACCGACCTTTTCGAAGGCAAGGGCTGGAACGAATACGCCGTCGGCTACATGTGGGGTACTATGGGTTTTATCTATAACCCCGAAGTTTTAGCCGAAAACAACTCGGAATTCGCAGCCGCGATAAAAGGCGTAGAAAACCAAAAAGAACTCGTGGAAAAGTACGAAGATTTCGTCGCTACGTGGGAACTCCCCTGGAACAGTTACTACAAGAATTTAGGCACGATTAAAGACAGTATCCGCGATACCTACGCTTTAGCCGTCGGCTACGTTTACCGCGACGCGCTTAAAAAACTCAACGCTCTTTACACCGACGCGGAAGTTCACGACCCGACTAAAATCACGGTTGAAGAATATCGCGACATACTCGTCAAAATCTTCAACAACGTAGACAGCAATCTCGTAGAAGACGTAAAATCGCTTGACGAAGTAAAGAAATACGAGAACGAAGAAGGAACGCAGAGGGCGATAGAAATCGTCAGACAGGCTCAGGAAGCCCTTAAAGGCGAAACCACGGTAAAGGCTGCGGAACGCGAGTTAAAAACGCTTAAAACCAACGTTTACGGCTTTGAAGTGGACAGCGGAAAGAAAGATATGGCGGCAGGCAAAATAGCCATAAACTTCGCCTGGTCGGGCGACGCGGCTTATACGCTCGATCTTGCCGACGAAGACGACGGCGCCACTCTTTACTACGCCGTACCCAAAGAAGGCAGTAATATCTGGTTCGACGCGTGGGTTATGCCGAAAGGCGCGAATAAAGACCTTGCGCAGATGTTCGTAAACTTCTTGTCCGACCCCGAAATCGCAATATCCAATATGGATTATATCGGTTACGTAAGTCCTATCGCGGGCGACGACGTATTCGATTATATCTGCGACGCGGACAATTACGATTTAACTACGGAACCCGACGCGGATCATACCGAAATGCTCGACTACACCTACTTTTTCTCGAATATTTCGGACGATAAAAAGACGGACGGAAAAGTCATAGTTTATTCGAACGTAGAAAATATCGGCAGACAACTCACCGTGCAGTACCCGACGAAAGACGTAGTGGATCGTTGCGCGATAATGACGGCTTTCAATCGTAACGAACTGAAAAAAGTAAACGCCATGTGGAGCGACGTAAAAGTAGGTAATCTGCCCTTGTGGCTGCTTATATCCGTACCTGCGGTAATAGTATTCGCGTTGCTTTTGTGGGTAACGCTCGCGATACTCAAAAAACACGGAATAAAAATCAGATTGCCCAGGCGCAATTACGGAACTCTTATTTCGAGCGAACTAATCAA
>OLYC01000383.1_pt1 | contig 37118 bp, 29 predicted proteins | sample 1674271 | NCBI WGS metagenome assembly OLYC01 (sample SAMEA103958154, study PRJEB25191) | human gut metagenome
GGCTGCGATACGAGAATACCATCTTCTAAAAAAAGGCGGCGAAGCCGCCACGAGAACCTTGAACCTTGAACCCTGAACCAAATGAAAGCAAAGTAAAAGGGGCTGTGAAGAAATGGGGATTCATTTCTTCACAGCCCCTTCTTTTTTACTCAAAATTCCGAATGCGTGCCCCGCACGACCTCGATGCCATTCTCCCGGAAGATACCTGCAAGTGCTTCAATCTCCCGGCACAGCTCCTGATCTCCCCCATCATGACAGCAGCAGATCCCGAGGTGGACCGCATCCGGATGCAGCTTTACGATCCTCTCCACCTTTTCTTGGAGCCCCTTGTCATTTTCCATGGTATGCCCGCAGCCGCTGCACCGCATGAAAGCCTCGATCTCCAGCGGCTCCTTCCCGTAGCGGGCAAAGGACCTCGTCCGCTGGTTGAACGCCTGAAAGCAAGCCGCCCCCGTGCAGACACGGCTTGCCTTAAGACATGTTAAAATCACGATCCGTTTCATCATCGGCCTCCTTCCAATGGCGCGGAATGTACATGATATTCATGCGCCCCGTTTTTTCATCATAATGGATCTCGCTATCGACATCGTAGAGCGCTTTGATGAAATCCACCGTCAAGAGCTCATGAGGCGTACCAACGCCCACCACTTCCCCCTGCCGTATCGCGATCAGACGATCACAATACATCGATGCGATGTTCAGATCATGCACCGCTGCGACCACCGTATGCCCCAGCCCCTTGACGATGTCCATGATCTCCAGCTGGTACTTGATATCGAGATGATTCGTCGGTTCATCGAGGACCAGACATTCCGTCTGCTGCGTGAGCGCCCGTGCGAGGATCACGCGCTGCTGCTCACCCCCGGAGAGCGTCGAAAAATTACGTGCTTCAAAGCCTGAGAGCCCGACGATAGAGAGCGATTCATGCGCCAGACGATAGTCCTCCGCATTGTCCCTGTCCATCATCTTCTTGTGCGGTGAGCGCCCCATCAGCACCACATCGAGCACGGAAAAATCAAAATTATAATAATTGTGCTGTGCCACCACCGCCAGCTTCAGTGCCGACTCACGATATGACATCTCATCTAAGAGCTTTCCGTCAAAGCGGATCGTCCCCTCCGTCGGCTTTTGTACACGATACACGCATTTCAGAAAAGTGCTCTTTCCGCTGCCATTAGGCCCTATGATCCCCAGAAACTCCTTCGGACGAAGGGCAAGGTCGATCCCCTTCAGGATCTCTTTCTTCCCGATGAAATACTTCACCGCTTCTGCCAGGATCTCCATCAGTCACTCCCTCCGAATCCATATGTTTTCTTAATCATCAGATAAATGAAGCTCGGCGCGCCGATCATGGAAATCAGGATACCGATCGGAAGCTCCGTATGCGGGATGATCACGCGGCAAAGACCATCTGCCACGACAAGGAAGATCGCTCCCACAAGCGCTGCGACAGGAAGCAGTCTCTTGTGATCCGGTCCCGTGAACATACGGATGACATGCGGAACGATCAGACCGACAAAGCCGATCATCCCCGCCGAGTACACCGCAAAACCTACGATAAGAGAAGAAATCAGAAGATACCACTGCCGGTACGCGTGAAGATCTGTCCCCATCGTGATCGCTGACTCATCGCCAAGAAGCATCAGATTCAGCACACGGCTCTGCGTCCAGAAAAAAAGGATCGAAGCCATGATGATCGGCGCGATCACCGCGAGCTCTCCCCACTGCGCCCCTGCAAGACTTCCCATCATCCAGTACGCGATCGTCTGCATCCCCTCTTTATTATTGGCAAAGTACACAATAAAGCTGGAAAACGCTCCGCACACCGCCGATAGTGCCATACCGGCCAGAAGCAGCTTCATCGAGTTCGACCGGCCGCCCAGATTCGAAATAAAGAGTACCGCCAGCGAAATCGCAAAAGCTCCGATAAAAGCAGCGATACCGACAAAATTCGGTCCCAGCGCTGCCCCGACGCCCAGAAGGATCGCGGAGGTCGCGCCAAGTGACGCACCCGAAGAGATCCCCAGGATGTACGGATCCGCCAGAGGATTCTTCACGATCGCCTGCATGATGACCCCGCAGGACGCAAGCCCTGCTCCGACAAGTGCTGCCAGGACGAGCCGCGGCAGGCGAAGAAGCCATACGATATCATGGACCGGTCCCTGCCCCGTCGCCTCGATTGGCATCCCGCTCGTGAACTGGTGAAGCACGGCATCATAAATATCTCCGGCCGGCAGCTTCACCGTCCCGATGCTGAGCGCCCAGAAAAGCGAGAGCAAGAGAAGCACGGCTAAAACCAGCAAGAAAGCGGCAAAGCCGATGTTTTTTAGATTATTTTTCATACATTATTCCTCCGGGTAAAGCCCTTTCCCGATAATCTGTATCCCATCATACGTCCGCACGCCTGCGCTGTAGATGGCGTAAAGAGGAAGCGGATAAATGCGCCTCTCCTTCACACAACGTAAGCCCTGCAGCGCCTGATCCTGATACAGCCGTTCTACGATCTGATCCATCTGATCATACGCATTTTCGCAGACCACCATGAAAAGTACCTCGGGATCCATCTCGATCAGCTGCTCCTTGCTGATCGTACGCATACCGACACCAAGAAGCTCCCCGCCCATAGACGTAAGGATATTTCCTGCAAGCGAGCGTTCTCCATAGACCGTGATATCCTTCCCCAGATACTCGATGATAAGCCCCCGCGGATGATGCCCCATTTTTTGTGCTTTCCCTTCCGCACGCTCGATCTCATCCTGCATCTTAGAGACCAGCTCTTGAGCCTTCTCCTCCCGGTCAAAAATCTTCCCGAGATTCAAGATATCCTGATACTCATAGTCGATCGTATGTACTTTGATTGTCGACGAAGAACCGGGAGCTATGTATGTCCCGACACCGCGGCCTTCCCAGAAATCCGTCCCGCGGAGCGTCTTCTTATCGAAAGACGATGCCCAGCCCACGATGAGATCCGGATCCTGCAGCATCACCGTCTCCATGTCCAGATGTTCCATACTCGTATACGGGATCTTCGCATACGTCTCACGATACTCCGGGCGCAGATAGCTCCCATCCGGCAACCCCATCGCTGCCACGATCCGATCCCCCACGCCAAGAGCCATAAGATTCTCGATAGAGTTTTGCCAGATGCACACCACCCGTTTCGGCGGCTTTTGGAACGTCTCCTCCCGCATCTCTCCGTGACTGTTTAACGTTTCAACGGTGACAGGGTAATGAGCCGAGTCTCCCACCACCGCTTCCGTCCGCGGCGCCCCCTCCTTCACCATCGGACTGCAGCCCGAGAGAAGGCAACAGGAAAGAAGCGCCGCCGCTATCCATATCTTTTTCATTCTTCCATTTCCTTGATTCGTTCCTTCACAGCGCGGTCGATCAGGACACATACGCCATAAAACCTTTCATGTATATCACCATTCGAAAACCGAAGCACCTTGCATCCATCCTTTTCCAACTTCTCGCTGCGCCATGCATCATAGCTCTTCCCATAGTCAGAGTAATGCTGTGCCCCATCCAGCTCGACGATCAGCCGCGCCCTATGGCAGTAGAAATCACAGATAAAAGCCCCCATCACCCGTTGCCGCCGGAACTTCACCGGATACATGCATAGAAAATGATACCAAAGATGAAACTCCTCCTTCGTCATGTGACGACGCATGGAAGACGCTCGTCCCTTCATCGCCCGATTCAAAGGTGGTTTCTGCATCATGGGCTCCCTTCAGATCATAGAACCTTCGCCATTGCATGACATTGTTCGGCCCTTCGGGCCATCGCCCCCTTGGGGGGAGATGCCGAAGGCAGAGGGGGTGTATTTCCTCGGCCGGTAGGCCGGTTTTACGGTTTTCTAAATGATTACGGTATACCGCTGGCATTTAGAAAACCATACAACCTCGCTTCGCTCGTGGAAATGCACCCCCTTTGGTGCCTTCGGCACCACCTTTCCCCCGGAGGGGGCACTGGTCCGATGGACCTATCATTATCTGATAAAGCTATATTTAAAAATACTTCCCAGGAAAATAGGTCGGGTTCTTATACTCCCCGATCCATGCATCATACGTTTCCCCATCGATACCGAGATTTCTCTTGCACCAGGCTTTCCAATTTTCACCATACTTCTTATCTTTCAAGATGGCGTCCATCGTCCAGTCGGAATGCTTGGCAAGGATCCACGTCACTTTCACATAATGCATGGGATAGCCCTGTCTCATGTAGCGCAGCCCGACCTTCTTCGGGATGCCCCACCAACGTTCGAGATTCACAGCTTTGAGCTCGAGGTTTTTCTGATACGCCTTTTCCCCCACCGCACCGATCAGTACTTCCACGCGCTGCCACGGTTCATCCTTCTTCAGTGCGAGGATATCTTTCACCGGTTTTCCGGAAACATAAGAGAGCTTCGCCGCGCGTTCCAGATCGCGGAAGCTCGTCCCGCTATCGATCAGGCTCTTCGTCTCTTCCGGAGTGACGAAATATTTCTGGGAGAGGACAGTCTGCATCTCTTCCATGGTCATCTGGGGGCGGCGCGGCGGCTGTTTCTGCTGCTGCTCCTGCTTTGTCCCATCCGCCGCATAGGCAGGATGGACAATGCCAAGCGGCACAGTCAGAAGGAGAGCAGAGAGCGCGAGAATTTGGATCTTTTTCATTTGGTTTTCTCCTGTAGATATGGTGAAAGTGCGCCTGCGAAAGCAGGCGCACTTTTCGCGCATACAGAGTGATTGAGTTTGAAATTAGAATTTGTAGCGAGCCCCTACCATGACGCAGCGTCCCGGCTGTGGTCTTGCACCAATTCCATTATACTCGTAGTAATCATTTTCATATGCTTCATCTGTGAGATTCGTGATGTTGATATAAGTCGTCAGATCATTGGTAACTTCATAGTTGAGGTTCCAGTCCAGTACCAGTGCACGGTTGCTGGTGAAACCTTTTGTGTCCATGCCGGTATACCAGTTAACCAGAAGACCGGTATACCATTTGTTGCATTCATAGGAAATATTTGCGGTGTAATGGTTCTGCGGACGCAGGCTATTGATCATCTGATTGACATTGGAGTTGCCTGTCAAAGAAATGTCTGGATCGAATTGCATTCCATCTTTTGCTTTCCACTTATCCTGAAGATGAGTATAAGCCAGACCAATGTTCCAGTGGTCGTTCAGCTGATGTTCCAAAGTAACATTGAAAGACTTCTTCTCTTCCTTGGCATTGACAGACTTATTTACCGATTCATATTTTCCGGTTTGATCATTTTTCAGCCAAACATTGTAATTTGTGACAGCATTACTCATGTCAGTCCAGTCGTAGTGAACAGCCAGCGTGGTCTTTTCTGAAAGGTCTTTGCGGAGTCCAATGGTCCAGACATTGCCCTTTTCATCTTCCAGTTTTCCGCCATTCGGGGTATCCGTTGCAAGGGAATCAGCTTTAACCGGGCGATATACCTTTGTCCAGCCTGCATAAGCACTGAATGTATCATCAAATGCATACTGGGTGTTCAGAGATGGCGTGATCGTTGATTCACTGCCTACATTGTTGTAACCTACCAGTTTACCGTTACGATCCTTTATATTCGAAGTAAAATTGCTGTAATGCGAATATCTGATAGCTGGGGTGATATCCCACTTGTCATTGACATGAATCTTATCCTGAACATAAGCCATGACCGTGCTTCTTTTCGTGTTGCTGGATTCCCAGATACCCGTACTTCTCTTCTTGGAACGTTTATCATACTTGGATTTATCATAGGTCACAGACGCAATGACATCATTGATACCAATAGATTTGGCATACTGAAGTTCAATGCCACGATTCTTTTCATTATGGAAGGTTGTCGGGGAAGGATCTAACTTAAACGAATTTTTGAATTCTTCGAATCCTGGATTACCGGGGAATCCAACACCTGTTTTCCAGTCAATGTACATATCTTTGCCCCAATAGTGATGGCTCTGATTATACACTCTGACAAAGCTTTCCATTCCATTGTCTTTATTAAACGTATAGGAGATATCCAGATCATTATTTCTATTCGCATTATACGAACCCGCAGCAGCATCCAGGGAGAATACATTTCTATAGCCAGGGTTTCTATCATCGCCAAAAAGTCCGTTCTCTGTACCAATAATCATGCGGTCCCAGTCAGCCTGATTCCAGTATCTATAGTCTCTGGCAGTAATTGGATATCCATCTTTTCCGTTTTCATGGTTATACCAGATTTTCAAGCTCTGCTTGTCATTGAAATCTTTATCGATGCGGATATTTGCATTTTCTTCCTTGTAATTGGTTCCCACATAGGTATAAGATTTATCTGTAATTCCATCATGGTACTTACTGTCCCCAGACATCTGTCTGGTTGCGGAGAGAAAATACTTCCAAGACTTGTCATTTCCAGCGCTTCCGGAGTAGCTGATGTTATATACGTGTTTGTCCCAAGAACCCGTAGCAAGATCAATGGTTCCTTGATTCTTTACGCCACCTTTTCTGGTGATAATGTTAATAACGCCACCTGTAGCATCTGCACCATAGGCAGAAGCCCCTGGTCCTTTGATGACTTCGATTTTATCTACGGCTTCCATATTAACGATCTGGTTGATATCAGTAACAGCCTTGCTGCTAGAAGCAGAGTTTTCGCCAAAACGGGTGCTAGCCGAGTTGTCTACGCGACGTCCATCAACCAGAATGATGACTCTGGAATCGCCATTGATGGAAATGGTATTACTGTAATTACTGCTACCATATTCGCCCCCACGATACCCTGGGTTTGTGAAAGTAATCCCCGGAATACGCTTAATCGCATCTGTCATATCAATGTAGTGACGTTTTTCAATTTCCTCACGGCTGATGACCTTCACGTCACCACCGGTTCTGTAATACGACTGTTCAGTAATCGTATCACCGAATTTATTCTTTGTCTTATCTGCAGTTACGACAACTGCATCCAGTGTGTATGTATTTAAACTTTCGTCAAATGCAGCGTCTACCCCCCCAGCATTGAGGTTAACGATAATACCGCTACACACGCATAAAACTTTTTGTTTCTCATATTTAGTTCTCCTTAAACAAAAGTCTACCATCTAACTCCATTGATATACGTAAATACATAATACTCTTCCGTGTTCCAGTTTGTCCATTTCCCTTCGTATGATCCAAGGTTCAGTGTCACTGTCTTAGATCCACCTGCTGGAATTTTCAACATTGGAAGTTTAGCTGGTTTGCCTATGAATGTTTCTCGTGATCCATCTGACTTGTCAAATGTAATCGTCAGCTCAATATCATTCAGTTTGGTAATGGTAAGATCACTGCGCTTATTTGTAAAGGTTCCTCTTACGCAAAGATTTCCTTTGTCAAGCCAGACCTTCTCTGAGCGCCAATCGAGAATCATAGTATCATCCGATTGCGTCGCCGCCGATGCGTGTGCAAACGGCAGAAAACAAAACCCGAGCAAAAACAAACAGGCTAAAAATAATTTCTTCATCTCTCCCTCCTTTCTCAAGACTTCAAAGAAACAGACATCTATTCCTCGCCCCCGCCCGTCTGTCCATGTTTCGACGGCGGAAGAGATAGAATACGCTTTAAACCGGCTAACTGCAAGCTCATCATTTTGAAAATGATCATAATGATGATTTTAATGTTACATGATTAGCGCTCATTTTTCAAGCATTTTTCTTAATTTATGCGTTATGTATAGAAATATATGCTTTATCATCTCTCATATTTTCGATAGATAACGTCAGCATTCTATCATTTCCATCCAAGCCTACGACTTTGCACACGCCAGATCGCTCCATCGGACCATTTCCCTTCCCTCTTGACAATCCCACCCTGATAGAGTATTCTTTCTCTGACAGAACAAGGGAGACGCTGGTCAAGTCGCTGAGTCTGATGGGATCAATGCTTCCCCTGTGAGATCCGTCCATGCTCTATGGATATCCCGAAGGGAGTCTGAAAGAAATCAGGACGGCAGCATGAATCCTCGGCCATTCGAGCAGTATCAGCTGAACTGTATCGAGGAAAGGCCATCGGGCGCTCTATGATCTCACCGTCTGTCAAACTTTAATATCGCTTGGATTTTTATAACCGAGACGAATGCAGAGATTTCAAATCAGAATGCATCCCTCTGGGATGTATTTTTAATTTGCCTTCCTGCCAGGCGGGTATTGTTGGCAAGGGTTGGTTTCTGAAACCGCATTCATTTAGGGTGCGGTTTTTTTGATGGAAAGATCCGCGCTCACCCAAGCATTTGACGGGAAGCCCTGCTTCCGGGAAGGAATCTACTATGAAAGTCATCCACACCATCAAAGAGCTGAAAGAGTACGTTCACCAGTGCAAGAAGGATGGGAGATCCATCGGTCTTGTGACCACTATGGGAGCACTTCATGAAGGACATGCATCCCTGATTCAGGCCGCTCGCAAGGAAAATGATTTTGTCATCACTTCTGTCTTTGTGAATCCGACCCAGTTCGGACCGAACGAAGACTACGAAGCATATCCGAGAACGCTCGAAGCCGATGCGAAGGTCGCAGAAGCCGCCGGCGCAGATCTTCTCTTCGCTCCGTCTCCCGCTGAAATGTATCCGCATAAGGATATGACATGGGTGGAAGTCACCGGCCCGATCACGAAGGTCCTCTGCGGACGCACACGCCCGATCCATTTCCGCGGCGTAGCGACTGTCTGCACGAAGTTCTTCAATCTGACGGAATGCGACCGTGCTTACTATGGCCTGAAGGATGCTCAGCAGACGCAGGTGCTTCAGCGCATGGTGGAGGACCTCTTCATGAATGTGGAACTCCGCCTGATGCCGATCGTCCGTGAAGCAGACGGCCTTGCGAAGTCTTCCAGAAACGTCTATCTTTCCAAGGAAGAGCGCACCGCGGCTCTTGTCCTCTCGAGAAGCCTTTCCCATGCAAAGGAAGCCTTCGAAGCCGGTGAAAGGAATAAGCAGAAGCTGATCGATCAGGTGACGAAGGAGGTCGAAGCCGAACCGATGAGTGATATCGACTATGTTGAAATGTATGGCATGCCGGGTCTTCCGGAGGTCGGAGAAACGATCGAGGGGCAGGTCCTCCTCGCTCTCGCTGTCCGTTTCGGCAAGACAAGACTCATTGATAATGTGATTCTGGGATAATTCGCTTTTGGGTTTGAGGTTGGCAGTTGGTGATCGGCAGCGGGCGGACAGGATATCGATTTCCTCATATCACTTGCATACCGCACCGCTCGATCCGCTCTTCGGGCATCTTCCCCATGCGGGTAACGCTATTAAGTTAAGGAAGTCGTTACGTAGTTAACAATTTTCTTAATTTAATAGCATTGCTTCTTCAAGGGGGACGCTCTTTACGCTTATTTCAATACTCGGTGGCGCTTCTGATTTTTATGCGCCGCCCCACCCCGTTGAACCCTCTGAACCCGTTGAACCCTCTGAACCCGTTGAACCCGCTCCCCCTCTTTCGCACGCAATCAAGGGGCGATACGCCCCACGAGCTAACCCTGAACCCTTTTGGAAAAGGAGCCGTACTAATGCTTTCTCTCATCGTTCGTTTTTGTACGAAATACATGTCCATCGGCGTCGTGCTGATCGGCATTTTCAGTATTTTCTGGCCGGAAGTGATGAAGCCATTCGCCCCGAAGATCCCGACGCTGCTCGGTATCATCATGTTCGGCATGGGCATGAGCCTCACCCCCGGTGATTTCAAGAATGTATTCAAGCAGCCGAAGAATGTAGCGATCGGCACGGTGCTGCAGTTCATCATCATGCCGGCCGCTGCTTTCGCACTGATTCATCTCTTCGCCCTTCCGCCGGAAATCGCGATCGGCGTCGTCCTGGTCGGCTGCTGCCCCGGCGGCACAGCTTCGAATGTCATTTCCTACATCGCCAAAGCCGACGTCGCTCTTTCTGTATCCATGACGATGGTGAATACCATCCTTGCGCCATTTGTCACGCCATTCCTGGTGTGGCTCATTGCCGGTGCCTGGGTCGATATCGATTTCATGTCCATGATGATGTCCATCGTGAAGATGGTGCTCCTGCCGCTGCTCATCGGTGTCGGCATCAACTATTTCTTCCCGCGTCAGGTGAAGAAGGTGAATACGATCATGCCGATGTTCTCAGCGCTGGTCGTCATCATCACGGTCGGCTGCGTGGTCTCCCTCTCCGGTCGCACCATCCTTGACAACGGCCTTGTGATCCTCGCCGTCGTCATCCTGCATAACCTCTGCGGCATGCTGCTCGGCCATGTCTGCGCCCGCCGCTTCGGTCTCAATAAGGCACAGACCCGCGCTATGACCATCGAGGTCGGCATGCAGAATTCCGGTCTGGCTTCCACGCTGGCTCTCATGTACTTCACAGCGGCCGGCGGCATCGCAGGCGCCATTTTCTCCGTCTGGCACAATGTGTCCGGCTCCCTCTTCGCCTCCTACTGTGTAGGCAAGGATGAAGAAGCGGAGAAGGAAAGCAAACTGTCTTCTGCTGTTGAATTGAAGTAGTTTACCGCAAGCAAAAAGAGATTCCGAAATAATCGGAATCTCTTTTTGCTTGATCATATTTCTGCTTTACTTCTTATTCTGAAAACAATTCATTGTCCTTCAATCGAATAAGCAAATCCCCCAACAAATTTCCCGCTAAGTCAGGATGTAAACCATAGTGAGAATTCATTTCACTCACAATCTCAGCATTTCCAAATCCTTTCTTTAGCAAGTTCAGGATATAAGCCGTTTCTTTATTTACAACATAGACATCTTCTCCACCATTTTTAAAAATCGCCAATTTCGTACCACTCATTTCTACAATTTCATAATCAACCAGTAATCTGCTTTTCGTCATTCTTTTTCACCTGCTCTTCAAATAAACGGTAATATCTCCCTTTCTTTTTCATAAGTTCTTCATGAGAGCCATTTTCTTGCACGCTTCCTTCGTCAAGCACATAAATCTTGTCCGCTTTTCTAACAGAAGACAGCCGGTGCGAAATAATAATAACTACTTTGGTCCTTGATAATTCTCGTAACGTCTGTTGTACTATTTTCTCCGTTTCTGTATCCAACGCTGATGTAGCCTCATCAAAAATATAAATGCTCCCATTCTTCAACAAGGCCCTGGCTAAATTGATACGCTGCCGTTCACCACCAGACACCGTTGTTTCTAAGTTCCAAGGCTTCTCTTTTTGTTCAAATCTTTTTTGCATTTCCTGAATGCCCGTTCGAGCAATCACTTTAGAAACATCTTCATCACTCACACTTTCAGGCGCTTCATATAAAATATTTTCACGTAAAGTTCTATGAAATAGCGGCGCGTCTTGTGGGATATACGAAATTAGAGATCTCATCGACTGTCCGTTGATCTGGTTTACATCATTTCCATTCCATAGAATTTTCCCTTCCTCCACTTGATAAAGTCCAAGCAAAAGCTTGATAATAGTTGACTTTCCTGCTCCACTTTTCCCTACAATAGCGGTGATTTCCCCTGGTTTAAATGACATGGAAACGCCTTGGAGTATACGCTGATTGTTATAGCTGAATTTTACATTTTGCAGCTCAATTTTCCCTCTACTCTCCATCTGCCCCTTTTCATCATCAGAGGTCTTTCTCTCGGGAATATGTCGTTTCAACTCATCGACTCGCTCCATGGCACCTTCCCCAATTTTGAACAAAGGTATTAAGGGAACTGCCCCTACAAAAGCACTGCTCAATTTTTTATAAAACAGCAGGAATGCGGTGATTTCCCCTATCGTCATCTTTCCGTAATACATCGATACTCCGCCTAGAACAATGATAATCATATAGCTGGCATCTTCTGACATACGCGTGAGCAATGAACGAATATAATTGATTTCGTCCCGTTTGTTCCAGGTACCATAATACTGTTTCAAGCATTTCTGAAAGCGCTGACTTTCTTCTTTTTCCTTTCCAGCTGCTTTAATAATCAAAATATTTTTCAAAACATCCTGTAGCTCACTCGAAGCAATAGCTCTTGCTTCATTATGCTCCTTATATAATTGTTTTAAGGGAAAATAAAAATTACTGAACAAATCCAGACATTTCAGCAGAACCGCACCAATTCCAAGCCATACATTTAAATAAAACATACAGGATAAAATAACAAATGATTCTGCAATGGCTAAAAGTCCTTCCACTAAATGATGAGGCATCATTCCTTCTAAATTGAAAACATCATCAGTTTGCCTTGCCATAAGGTAGCCAACAGAAAACTGGTTAAAAAATGCCAAAGGTGCTGATAAAATAGTCTGAAAAATTGAAAGTTGTATATTTTCCATTCCAGAGAGCATAGAGAATAAGCCGATCCGCATCTTCTCGTAACTTACTGCATATTTCAGAATAAAAATAGCGAGCCATAAAAGTCCAAGCTGCCAAATTTCTGTTTTTACTTCATTTGACAAGAGCGCATCCATTATATGTCCAGCCAGCACGGGTTCCACTATATCTAAAACCATGTATATAATGCCTAATAGAGCCAAATAAAAAAAGAGTCGATAGGGGTGCCTCAAATGCTGAACTATTTCCCTTATATTTCGGAATTTGGCTTCCATGGTCCCTCCACCATTCGTTTTAAAATATGTGCCCTATAGCAATCTCTATTTGAAGGTTTTCCCGAATTTCCATTCTCATACTTCAATTTAGGGTTACAAGATGAGCAGAATTTACGATAACAGCAGCGATCACAAACCGTTTCAATATCTATATTTTTTTCTCTCTCTTCAAACATTTTTTCCCAGCAATGTTCAAACCCAAGTTTTAAGACATTGTACTTATTCTCATCGCATAATTCACAGAGATACATGTTACCATATGGATCTATCGAAAACGAATTTAATCCCGCTGCACATTTCTTTCCTAAAAGGCAACTACCATTTTGAATTTTATCTGATAACATCTGAATATCACCAAACTTAAACTGATAATCAATTACATCAATTAAACGGAGTTGATAGCGTTTGCTGGCTCTACTACCGTCATTATAATTGATGATATTGTAATAAAAGAAGTAAGAAATCTTATATTTTTGAAAAAATATATACATCTGGTCAAGCTCGTGCTGATTTATAGTATTAGCTATCACTTTTACTTTGATCCGAATATGTTGCTTTATTAAAGTATGAATACTTTGCATAACTTTTGAAAAAGCATTAGCGCTTCGGGTAAAGCGATAATAAGAGTTTTCAGAAAATCCATATAAAGTTAGACTAATGCACATTGGTGGATGATCTTTGAGAAAGTCTATCATTTCAATGCACAACATACTTATATTGGACAAAATCGTTATTTTAAAATTCTTCTCATAAGCATATAAATAGATTCTCCAAAAATCAGATCTAGCAAGTACTTCGCCACCCGTAAAAGTGATAGTTAAGATACCTTGTATCTTTAACATGTCTATGATTTTAAACCAATCTTTTGTATTTAGTTCTTGCTTTGGTGATATGCCTTTTTCTGGCGTTTGATAACAATGCACACATCGAAAATTACATTGATACGTCAATTTTAAGATCGCATGTATTGGTTTTCTTTCATCCCGCATTTTTTCCATCAGTACCGATATATGCATTTTGCACTCTCCTTTAATGTAAATATAAAGAAGCATTGATTAAATCGTTATTCGATTTTACTCTTGTATTTTCATACAACACTTGTGAAACCGAACCCGCGATTTAATCAACGTTTCCACAGAAATCTACTGCGCAAAACATTCATTACCTGACTAAGATCTGATTAATTAGGCCAGGGGTTGTCATCACCACCATTACAGGAGCAATGATGCTCTACAACTTTAAGTAAAGAAATTTTCTCAAATACAATTTCAAAAGTTACATGTTTTGATTCCATAAGAATTCCTCCCCAAAATACAAGCACCATACAACACGCAGTAAATTCTATTTCTTGATTATAAAAGGAATATTATAATAAATCAAGCGTAATTTTAATGTTTATTTTAATCTAAACAAATTTTCTAATAATACAAAAAGGACCCCGAATAATCAGGGTCCTTTTTGTATTATTATCTTTCATTACACAGAAAAGAGCTTCATGCGCTCGTGCTGCTCTTTCTCGATCACGATCGGTACAAGGCCTTCATGGAGACAGAACCAGATCATCAGCGCGCGCCCAGTCCGCCCATTCCCATCCGCAAAAGGATAATTGCGCTCAAAACGCAAGTGTTGGCTCATAATAATTTCCACCTTATCCGCGTCGTTCTTCGCCCCGTATGCTCCTCCAGATACGGCAAGAGCTTTCTGTAATTCAGAACTTCATTCAGCTCTCGAAGATCCATCGGGCGCGGGATGAACTGGTCAATAAGTACACTTTTCGTTTCGCCCTGCGTGAGGGAGTTTCCCTCGATGGCTGTACTGTGGTGCGCCATGCATCCCATCAGGTCGAGCATGTATTCTGGGTTCATAGATTCACCAGCTTTCGGAACAGCTAAGGAAATACTGATTCAATCGTTGTCTGATTTGATCAGTGTTTCCCTAAACATAGGAGGTAAAACGACAAGGACACCTCCTCTACCCGATCCGCAGCACACGCCTCCCCTCTTCCCAGCCGCTCAGGTGGCGGAGAAAGAAGCGGGCGATGATGCCGGTGATGAAGACGGAAATCAGCGTGCCTTCACGTACGCCCTCAATGCTCCCGATTTGCACATAGGAGAGAGAGATGGCGAGCGTCACGAGGATCCCATCGTTTGCAATCTTGACCTTACCGAAGTCCAGGTGATAGGTATCTGAAACGGTATAGACCAGTCCCTCCCCCGGAAGCTTCAGGACGTCTGCGATGCCCTGAAGTGCCACCCCCAGAGAAACCATGGACGCACCGAGTAAGAGAATGATGAGCTTTTGCCAGTAAACGTCCGGCGTGATGTTTCCGAAAGCCTGCATGCAGAGGTCGATGAAGGCAGCAAAAATCATTGTCATGGGCGCCTGCAGCAGCTGCATCTTCGGGAATTTCTTTTTCAATATCAGCATCTGTCCCAAAAGGAAGACCATATTGACCGCAAAGGTCGTCTCCCCGAACGTAAAGGGAAATGTCTCGCTCATGACATAGGGAAGACTGGAAATCGGAGAAGTCCCGAGAAAACTTTTCACCACCAGTACGATGCCGGCAGATTGGATCCATAAAGCCACTAAAAAAAGCAGCCAACGGCTGACAACAGACATGCTATTCCTCCTTTATAGTATGTCTATTGTACGGCGAAGACCGCTCGGGTGTCAAATGATTTAGGGTTCAGGTTCATGGGTTCAAGGTTCAGGGTTAGCCCGCGGGGCGGGTCGCCCTTTGATTTCGTTTGAAAGCCTCGCTTGAATGAGAAATTAGAAATGGGAAATGCGAAATGGTGGTGCGGTGCGAAAAATGATGAAGCGCCGCAGAATTTTGATAGCGCTTCGCGCCGTCGTCATCGAAAGCGAAGTCGAGAGATCTCTCCTGCAGAACGGTCAGCTTGCTAATTGCGCTGTTTCAATTACCGCTTGCTTCTAATCCCTAGCCACCAGTCACTCCTAATCCCTAGCCACTCATCCCTGCTTTCAAACTTGTGGTGGCGGCTTCGCCGCGAGTATATATGAGGCGATACCCGAAAGTGGCATTGCCACCATCTATACTCCGCGGCGCTTCCTTAAGATGAGCGTTGTTACACTTCTTCTATCCCCTTCCCGTGGAAGGGGAACGCCCGAAGGGCAAGGGGTTGGTCGCGCAAAGCATGGGAAGTGCTGATTGAATCGCAGCGTTTCATTTTAGCACTACTTTCCTAAAAGCTTAGCCAACCTCCGGCGCTGCGCGCCACCTCCTTCCAGAGGAAGGAGGGAGAAATCGAAGTAAGTGCATCGCTCTATATACTTCAAGTTTGAAAGCAGAGGTGAGTAGTTAGGGATTGGGGATTAGGGGCGCAAAGTGACTTATGACTGGTGACTTGAATACTTCTTTCGGGCATCGCCCCGTTTCGTCATCCTGAGCGGCGCGAAACGTCGTATGTGAGATAACGAATGCCAGAACAGCTGTGACCTGAGTCGAAGGATCTCGGCGAAACCGCCACCTTCATTCCTAATTCGAGCAAAGATTTCATTCCCCATCAAGGGGCAGCACGCCCTCGAGACTAACCCTGAACCTTGAACCATGAACCTCCAAATTATATCTCATCCTCGTCCTGAATATGCAGTTTCTTTCTCCAGTATCTCGAGTAGATCGCACCGAGCGGATTGTGCGCAAGAAGTCTGTCTTTCACGACAAGAGATGTGACAGGGCCTACCGCATTCGATGTGAAGATCGTGTCATGTCCCACGCAAAGGCCGCAGATGATATTGAGATCCACGCCTTTTTCTGCCAGAAACCTTGCCTGAAACTTCGGATTGCACATCGCTTCATGCTCCGCTTCCGGATGCACCTGCTTTAAGCCGAAGTTTTTCTTCGCAAAGGAACAGTTCTTGCAGCAGAGGGAGTAGACCTCGAAGCCCTGCTGGCGGAAGTATTTCACGATGTACCTGGCTTCTTCATGAAGACCGATGCAGAAGGCCAGGCCGAGCTTCTTGTAGCCCATCCGTTTGGCAAATTCAGCGGTCTCCTGCAGGCGGCAGATATCGCTGTAGTATGTCCCTTCGACATAGGCCGCCGCCTCCATGATTTTCCGTTCTTCTTCGGTATAGGCCTTACGGATCTCCTCTTCTTTCACACCCGTACAATTCGCCCCACGGGTATAGCAGGCATGATGCGGGCAGTTTGCACAATCAGCTTTCATAATGGTTCCTCCTTTTATTTTTACACCTGTCTTTATTATAGCGCAAAAAAGAAATGTAGGGATTGGGGAGTGAATGGTAACTGGTGACTAGGGACTAGGGGATGGAACGTCATTCACCATTCTCGCCCCTTCCTTTGGAAGGGGCAGTCGAGCGCAGCGAGACGGGGTTGGTCGCGCGCTTGTTGAAAACACGGTTTCTCCGTGTCGTCATCCCAAGAAAACAACACCTGTGTGCTGCCTCTTTCTACTTTCGCGCGTCCTTTATCGGTCTGCAAGGAGGATTTCTCGACTTCGCTCGAAATGACGATACGCATGAAACGGCTTCCACCATTGTTCTTTCTCTTCCTTTCCGATACAATAAAGAAAATCAATTTTCCACTTGTTGTAAAAGGAGACCGCCTATGACTTCTTTCCTGCTCTTGACGGCCATTGTGATCTTTGCCTGTGTGTTTTTGAACCGTGTATCGGACAAGCTCGGCATCCCTGTGCTTCTCGCCTTTATCCTGCTCGGTATGTTTTTCGGTTCGGATGGTCCCGTCAATATTACTTTTGAAAATTACAACTTTGCCGAAGAGATCTGCTCGACCGCACTCATCTTCATCATGTTCTACGGGGGCTTTGGGACGAACTGGTCCATGGCAAAGCCTGTCGCCGCCCCTGCGATCGTGCTTTCGAGTGCGGGCGTCGTCGTGACAGCCCTTTTGACAGGCGGATTCATCCACTTCATCCTAGGCGAACCATGGTTCCTGAGCTTCCTCATGGGGTCGGTCATCGCCTCGACTGACGCTACATCCGTCTTCTCCATCCTTCGTGCGAAAAGGCTGAATCTCAAGTATCACACCGCCTCGCTCCTGGAAGTAGAGAGCGGCAGTAACGATCCCGCCGCTTACATGATGACGATCATCTGCATTTCTCTCATGCATGGTTCCGCTGACCTTTGGGGGACACTCATGCTTCTCGCAGCGCAGATCGTTTTTGGGCTTGCCTTCGGGTTCGGCATCGCAGCCATCTCGAAGTGGGCGCTGAAAAAGACCGACTATCTCGCAGGCGGCTTCGACATGGTGCTTTTGACCGCCATCGCGATCTTTGCCTATGCCGCTCCCGCAATGCTGGATGGAAATGGCTACCTCTCCGCCTATATCGCCGGCATCATTTTAGGAAACAGTGATTTCTCCGGAAAGCGCTCGATCGTTCATTTCTTCAATGGCGCAACGAATCTTCTCTCCATGATGATCTTCTTCCTGCTGGGGCTTCTCTCCACGCCATCGAAGCTCCCTGAGATCGCATGGCCTGCTTTCCTCATCGCGCTCTTCCTGACCTTCGTGGCAAGGCCTCTCGGCGTCTTCGCTCTCCTAGCCCCTTTCAAAACGCCCGCTGCCGCAAGCGCTCTGATCTCCTTCGCAGGCCTTCGCGGCGCCTCTGCCATCGTCTTTGCCATCGTCGCTTATACGCAGGCGCCGGTGAATGACATCGTCTTCCATGTCACCTTCTTCATCGTTCTTCTTTCCATCCTCTTTCAGGGCGCGCTTCTGCCGCTCGCAGCGAAGAAGCTCTCTATGATCGATCATGAGAGCGATGTCATGAAGTCCTTCACGGACTACACGGAAGAGATGCCGGTACAATTCATCCAGTTCACCCTGCCCGCGGGACATGCGTGGTGCGGGCAGGCACTCTCGGAGATCGCATTCCCTCCTGAAACGCTCGCCATCCTTCTTTCCCGCGGCGCCGAGAAGATCATCCCGAATGGCAATACAAAGCTCTCCGCCGGAGATACGCTCGTCCTTTCCGCTTTGAGCGTCGCTCCTGTCACAGGTCTTGCCCTCTCGGAGATACATGTCACGAAGAAGAGCCGCTATTACCAGAAGAGTCTCTCCTCTCTCCACCTCCCCCACGGTCATCTTGTCGTCCTCATCCTAAGACAGGGAGAAGTCATCATCCCGAAAGGAGATACCGTACTCGAAGCGGGAGACGTGATGGTCATGAATGGGAAAAACTAGTGACTGGTAGCTAGGGACTAGGAAATCCTCGCGAGCTGAGCAGACCCCTGGAGATGGGTCGCGCCAAAGGCGCCGGATAGAGTGCCCCGCAGGGGCACAACTCTACGTAGCCGTCAGCGTCCCATCTGCGTGAATCGTTTTTCGGCTATCCCCAAGCAACCCACTGGCGTTAGGTTTCACCGGTTCAACATGTTCTACAGATTCTACGGGTTCAGCGGGTTCAGCGGGGAAGGTGCGGCGCATTTCGTCATCCTGAGCGGAGAAAAACGTCGTGTGTTAAAAAATGGCTTATCTGAAATAGGAGAACTGAGTCGAAGGATCTAAGCGCCGCAGAGTTTTAGATAGCGCTTCGCGCCGTCGTCATTTCGAGCGTAGCCGAGAAATCTCTATGGCAGAGCGCTCATTGCCTGATGTGAGACAGCACCAAGACAACGTTTTTCCTCGGCGCATGCACGCTGATTCCCGCAGGGCAGTAGAGAGATCCCTCGGCTGCGCTCGGGATGACGATGCCGGAGAATCCCAGTCACCAGTCACTCCTAATCCCCAATCCCTAATCCCTAGCCACTCCTCCCTGCTTTCAAATTTCGAAGGAAAGAAATCCTCGCAAGCTGAGCAGCCCCTGGAGATGGGTCGCGCCAAAGGCGCCGGATAGAGTGCCCCACAGGGCGCAACTCTACGTAGCTGTCAGCGTTCCATCTGCGTGAATCGTTTTTCAATGATCCTCAAGCAACCTACTGGCCGTTCTGCAGAAATCTGCCTCTTTGAGGCAGTCTATCCCTGGCCTTCGGCCTGCCCCTTCTCCAAGGGGCGACACATGTTACGTGATTCCAATAATCCGCAGCGCTTTCATTGTATGATGCGCCGCACCACCATTCTTCATTCCTCATTTCCCTCCTTCTTCTCCAAATAAAAAACGAACCCTTGCGGGTTCGTTTTTTTCAGCGATTACTGCTGGCTTTTCTTTACATTGGCGCTCTTATATCTAGCCTGACGGGAAAGAACCATCTTTCTCATGCGGATGCTTTCCGGAGTGACTTCGACGAGTTCATCATCATTGATCCATTCGAGCGCCCCTTCCAGCGTGAACTTGCGGCATGGCGGCAGCTTGATGGCATCATCAGAGCCGGAGGCACGGGTGTTGGTCAGATGTTTCTTTTTGCATGGGTTGACATCCATATCCTGATCACGGGTATTTTCACCGATGATCATGCCTTCGTAGACTTCGACGCCCGGTTCCAGGAAAAGCTCGCCACGGTCGAGGACAGAGTTCAGGCCGTATGCGGTGGTGGTGCCGGATTCGAAAGCCACGAGGGAGCCTCTGGTTCTGGCCGGGATATCACCCTTGTATGGCGCATAGCCCTGGAAGACATGGTAGAGGATACCTGTGCCGCGAGTGGTGGTCAGGAGTTCATTACGGAAGCCGATGAGGCCGCGAGCCGGGATGGAGAATTCCATCTTCATGTAGCCTGCGAGTTCTTCCATGGAGATCATTTCTGCTTTTCTCGGTCCCAGACCTTCCATGACAGCGCCCATGAATTCCTGCGGTACTTCGATGGTCAGACGTTCGAGTGGTTCGCACTTCTGTCCATTGATCTCCTTGAAAATGACCTGCGGCTTGGAGACTTCGAGTTCGAAGCCTTCACGGCGCATGGTCTCGATCAGGACGGAGAGGTGGAGCTCGCCGCGGCCGGAAACCTTGAATGCATCAGATGTTTCCGTGTCTTCTACACGAAGAGCCACGTTCGTTTCGATTTCCTTGTAGAGACGGGCACGGATATGGCGGGAAGTGACGAAGTCACCCTCACGGCCGGCAAATGGGCTCTTATTGACATGGAATACCATGGACAGGGTCGGTTCGTCGATGTGGATCGCCGGCAGTGCCTCCGGGTTCGTCGCATCAGCGACCGTTTCACCGATATTGATATCTTTGAAGCCGGCCATAGCGATGATGTCGCCGACCTTCGCTTCATCGACAGGCGTACGTTTCATGCCCTGCCAGTGGAAGAGCTGAGCGATATGGTCGCTTCTGATCTTTTCGCCATCGGTGATAGCGACAGGCATCCCCTGCTTCGCGGTACCGCGGGTCACACGGCCGATAGCGACCTTGCCGAGGTAGTCATCCGCTTCGAGCGTGGTGACCATGACCTGCAGGCCGGCATCCGGTTCGCCTTCCGGGCATGGGATATACTTCAGGATCGCATCAAAGAGCGGGTCAAGGTTCTTGCCTTCATCATTCATGTGGAGCTTGGCGATGCCGCTTCTTGCCGATGCATAGAGCAGCGGGAAATCGAGCTGGTCATCGTCCGCATCGAGTTCTATGAAGAGCTCGAGGATCTCGCCTTCGACATCGGAAATACGCTGATCCGGACGGTCGATCTTATTGATGACGACGATCGGCTTCAGCTTGTGTTCCAGCGCTTTTCTCAGGACGTACTTCGTCTGCGGCATCGGGCCTTCATGAGCATCGACGAGGAGCAGTACACCATCGACCATGTTCAGGATACGTTCAACTTCGCCGCCGAAGTCCGCATGCCCTGGGGTGTCGACGATATTGATCTTCACACCGTCATGCATGACAGAGGTATTTTTCGCCAGGATCGTGATGCCGCGTTCACGTTCCAGTGGATTCGAGTCCATGACGCGTTCTGCGACCTTCTGGTTATCTCTGAAAATGTGGCTCTGCTTCAGCATGGCATCGACCAGAGTCGTCTTACCATGGTCGACGTGAGCGATGATGGCAATGTTGCGGATATCTTCTCTTTTCATTTCTTTCCTTTTCCCCCTCGGGCAACCTATTGCGCCTAGGCGCACTTTTTTGATGATGACTTCACGCTATGGTGAAGCCGTCAAGTTATCATATATTCGGAAATACAATTTATTATACCACGTATACGCAAGAGTGTGGAAATAATTTTTTGTAAAGAACGGGTGGGGCTCAGCGGATTCAGCAGGTTCTGAAGGTTCAATGGGTTCAACGGGGAAGGTGCGGTGCTGCGCGCCGTTTTTTATGCGTACTTCTCATATTCTCGCCCCTTCCTTTGGAAGGGGCAGACGAGCGCAGCGAGACGGGGTTGGCTTCGCCTTGGTTGGACGGACTGGCGCCTTCTCTAGTCTCCCGCTGACCATCCATAAAAATTGTGGCGAAGCTGCCATCTTTCAGCCTCCCCCATGGAAGGAAGGCTGATGATATGGGGATGCCGCTTTCCCCATACTTTTCCAAAATCAAAACCGTGTAAAAAGAAAAATTTCCCCGATATTATTTGATGGAGAGAGGAAAATCTTCCCGGGAGCCAAAAGATTATCTCTTCGTCCCCACGTGCACTGACCTATAGGAAGGGGACGGCGTGAATGAGCTGACAGCGGATCCGATATCCCTCCTCCCGCCCGAAAGCGTGCTAGCCGCCGGAAGGTGAGTCAGACACAAACCACATAAAGACGCAGCATGGCGAAGAAGCATCCCATGCAGGATTCGCCTCGCGGGCAAACCCTAGAGCGAAGTTTAGCCGTACTTGTACGACATGAACCGTGAAATGCGCTGGTGCCAGATTGCAGGGAATGCCTCCATGGATCGCTATCTATCATGCTGTGTCTTTTGGCATGCAAAAAGGCTTTGCCCGTTCGGGCAAGGCCTTTTTATTGTCTTTCTTATACGCCAAAGTGCGCATTCACACGTTCGGCGAGGCAGCCGTTTTTAGCGGCTTCTGCTGCGTCTTCCTGCACGAAGTGCGGATTGTTTTCTTTGAATCGTTCGTCAAATCCCATGATATAGTTTGTCGCGATAAGATAAATAATCCTCGTAGGTGCCATACCATAGACCTGATGCGCAAGGATATGGCGGATACGCTCCTCGCTGTCTGGATAGAGCTTCTTCATCTTTTCGCTCCGATAGAGGCGTTTCACGATTTCCGTGATGTAGAGCCCCGACTTCATGTAAAGATCCGCGAAGGTCGCCTTCGGGTCATCGAAGCAGCCCGGATTCTCCTCTTCGAGCTCATCCACCATTTTCTCCACGACCCAGCGCGGAGTGAAGATCTGGTTCGTCTGCTGCGGCGGGATATAGTCGAAGATATCCTCTCCCTGGCTTTCATCGAAGTAGTTTGCGAGCGCTTCCTTCTTATTCAGAAATTCCTGCACTGCGTCATTGAAGACTGTCTCGTCAAAAAGGTGGCCCTTGAAATGCTCGATCTTCCCCGTTTCCGGGTTCAGCCTGTCTCCGCCGTCGCGCAAGAAGCGGAATTCTTCTTCCGTGATATTTGTCACCTCATAGAATACGTCATCCTCCGTATAGTCATCGAGGTTCGCAAGCGTCAACTTCCGATCCCCATACGCCATGAGAAAACTCGGGATCGCACGGGAGAAGCCACGCAGATGGTCACGGATCGAGGTCTCGATGGACTTCTTCTCTTCCGCCGCCTTGTGCTCTTCCATCTGCCGGATGAGCTCCTTTGGTTTCTCCTGGATGGTCTTCTGCACCGTTTCCTGAATACCCGTTTTCAGCTGATTGATGAGCCCATCCATCACTTCGCCATAGCGGTCATGGGCTTCTGCGATTTTCTTCACATCCCCCTCCGCTTCCTTGACCTTGCGATCCATATCAAGTTTGGCAAGATTCGCCCCTTGGATGAACTGGTCCTTCTTCTCTTCTACCTTCCCTTTGACATCGGAGCGGATATCATTCTCCATGCGCTTCTGCCGCGCCTTGGTCACGCCATAGGTCGCCGACACCTGGGGCACCAGATCGGAAATCAGGGTATCTGCCACCGCATCCGTCGCCGTATCGATCTTCCTCGTGATTTCCTCCACCGGATTCTCCGTCGCTGGTGTATGCTGCGCGACATCCTGCAATGGCTTTTCCACATCATCCGCAAGTTTTTCGTAAATCTTATCACCGAAAATATCCGGCGTCTTGCCGATGACGATGGACTCTACATCTCGATTTCCTTCTTCATCGAAAGGCTTGTCTTCACTTCCAAGATCCTTCGCCCCATCGTCTTTCTTTTTCTGCTCTTCCTGCGCCGTCGGCAGCTTCTCGATGATCTCCTTGACCGCCGCCGGTGCACCAAAGACATTGGAAATATTCTGGAAAAGGAAATTGGAAAGGAAACCGCGCCGCACGACTTCTGCGCTCTTGAGTTTTCTCGGGATGGAGAGTACCTTCGCTGCGTCGAGCTCCACCATCTCCCCATCGCTGTCCTCCCCGATGACAGGAAAGAAATTCAAAAGCCGCTTGATGTTCTGCCTGCGGTCATCCGCCGTCCCGCTGCCGCCCGCGGTATCCGAGAGCAGGTCATTCGCAAACTGGTCGAAGATGATAAGCGTCCGCGCCGGATCAAAGTCGAAGACATACGCATTTTCCTTGCGATACATCTTTCCATCCTCGTCCTGAAAACGACACGGATTCTGCGCACGGAATGCCGCCTGCATGTACGACGACGGGCTTTCCAGATTACAAAGCATCAGCACCGCCGACCACTCCTTCACCGTCACCCCCACCGTCAGCTGTCCGACCGTGAGCGTGATGGTCTTATCGTGCGTCTTGATCGCCTGCTTCACGCGTTCATAGGCTTTGTCATTCGTCTCATCTTCCTCATCCTGTCGCCCATCGCCTACGGCCATGATGACTTCATAGTCCTTGAAGACCGGATCCTCTTTGAGAAGCTTCCGAAGCGCTCTAGCTGCCGCGACACGGTTCAGGTACCACATCGTATGCGCAAGCTCTTTCCGAAGCTCTGGCGTCGAGAAAGGATACTTCGCCCCCGTCCGGAGCTGTACGAGAAATTTCCGCACTTCCTCCTTATGGACGAACTGTCCGCTCTCATTCACCGCGAAAAATTCATTGAGGTCGAAGGCATAGTCCGTCTTCCCTTCCTCCGACATATCTGCGCCCTGCGTGATCTTCTCCATGATCATAGGAGACATCTGATATGTCAGCATCGTGAGCTTCGGGAGATTCTCATACGGATTGTATCCATCCCCCGTCCAGGATGCCTTCGCCTCCTGCTCATCCGCATACGACCAGTTATACACCTGATCTTCTGCAAAATCACCGCGCGCAAGCTGCTTGAACGGCGTCCCCGATAGATAGAGCGTATGCGCCTTCTTCATCTTGCCGAAAGCCCAATCCGTCTTCTTCGTATCCACACCTTCCTGCGACTCATCGACGATCACGAGGTCGAAAGAAAGATCCGCGATCCACTTCAGCTTGTCGATCCCATCTTTCGCAAAATACGCCGAGCCCTTCAGCCCCTGCAGCGACTCGAAAGCCACCATGCGATACGCTTTGTCCTCATTGAGGCACGCATTGACATACTCCTCATGAGAAAGCACGCCCGCCTTTCCCTTCAAAGCATCCGTCTCCGACACGAAAAGGATCGGCTCCTGCCAGGCGATGAATTTGCGAAAATCCTCCAGCCAAGAATTGGCGATGCTCGGGCGATTCGTCACAATGAGCACATTCTGCGCCTGCATCTTCCGTACAAGATCATAGGCCGCGAGCGTCTTACCGAATCGCGGCTTCGCATTCCAGAGAAATTCCTTTCCTCCCTTCTCGAAGTACACCTTCGCCCTCGCGACAGCCTCCGCCTGCTCGCGCCGAAGCGTGTAGGTCATCCCTTCCTTCGCCTTTGTCAGGTACCTTCGGCTGGCAAATTCAAAGAAATCCCGCTGCGAATCCCATCCGCTGATCTGGAACCACTCCGTTCCCTTCCTGCGAGGGATTTTTTTATTCGTTTCAAGGAAATGGTGGAAATCGTAGTCCTTGAAGAACTCTCCACTGTCATCCTTGTACCGAGCGAAATCACTCCAGAGGATCTCATAGTCGAGCCCGGCGGTATGTGTCTGCTGCTCGACGCGCTTCTTCACGCCCTGCTCCGTGTAGCCGATCTTCGTCCAGCCGTCATTCTTCGGGTATCCCGGGGTGGTGTAGGCGTAAATCATGGGGGTGATCCGGGTGGCAGTGTGGATCATTTGGGCTGCTTTCATTTTATTTCATCTCCTTTACATTTTTCTCAATAAAGGAGATTTCGTTCTCGTCAAGCCCGTACTTCGCGTAAAGCTGACGGTCGATCTCTGGGATTGGTTTCGTCCAGTCGATGTCTGAGGCGGTAGTGAAGTCTTGGAGGGGGACGAAGTGCCAAACAGCTGGCGTTATATCTTGCGTTATCTTTAGCACCCCCAACAGTGCACGACAAAATTTTGTTTTGATGTAGCTCAATACATTTGAAGCCTCGTCTTTTGTTTCAAAGCCACCAATGCTTAAAAAAGTTTCTGTCGAACCAGTACCAGGATCTGCTAAAACAGGAATTGAAATAATTTCACCGAATTTCCCGCTACCATTTCCTTTGGGAATCAGTACCTTGTACTTATCTAAAATACCTACTCTATTGATGTATGATCTTAAAACATATTTATAAACGCGTTTATTCTTCTCTCTTCCTAAAAATCGAACATAGTCACGATTATCAGGCTTTTCTTCAAAGAAGATTTGTGGAAGACGCTCAAAAATGTTTGTAGACATATCATAGGCATGCCCTTTACTCAACTGCTTTATTGCTTCTGGATAATCTTCGTGTACTTTATCCGTTAGTCTATAAATTGTTCTCGTCACCACTATAGATTCAAAACTTCTAAAAAATTCGCTGTTATGCACCTTACGAAATATACAATTCAGTTGATTATAAGGTGTAAATGTTTCCATCGCACCAAAATTCTTACGGCCGTCTCTGTATGAAATGGCAAGTCCACCTTTAATATCAGTGTTCGGAAAAATCTTTGCACTATGCGCTTCATAATGTAGAATCTTAAAATGCTCATCATTTAGCATCTTCTTATTCCACGCCTTCGGAGTACTCCCCGCATTAAACAGAAAACGTGCAGGATGAATAAGTTCTACTACCCCCCCCAATATTGTCAACCTCATCCATGAATAAATGGTAAACAGGCGGAGCATACGTCTTATTCTCGCCGATTGTCTCATCCTGATACGGCGGATTCCCCACAATATAATCAAACCTCATCCCACAAGACCTCGCTTTCACATCCTCATACGAAACACTCTGACAATCACTTCTCCACGAATATACCCGGCATACCGGCTGGCCTACCGAGAGGAGCGGGCGAATATCTATATCCCCAAAGGAGAATAGATCCGCGCCCTCCGGATCCTCCGCGCAGTACGGGATGCGGCCCGAGAGCCCATCCATCTGCCAGAGATTCCACGCCACCTTATTTGTCATCTTTCGAAGGAAAGAGGCGGGCGCCGCCTCCTCCCACTTCGAGAAGTAATGCTCCATCACCGTCTTCATGATATTCACACGGGCGATCAAGAGATTGTCTCCCTGAAACTCATAGCCATACGTTGCTTCCACCGCGCGGAGTGCCCAGTGCTGCCAATCCTCTCTCGTCTCCGTAAAGTGCGAGATCGCAAGGAGCTTCCGATCAAGCAGCCCGCGGCGGGAAGAAACTTCGATTTCTTCCCCCGTCGATACATCATAGCGCTCGGCCAGATAGGGTGCCTCTCCGCAGGTGATTTCCAGACGCCGGCTGTCCACATACCGCTGCCAGCGCGGTGTCTTATGTCTCTTCTTCTGCCAAAAGAGCGCATCCAGATCTTCCCACGCGTCCGGCTCCATCTTTTCTACGCTGAACCAGTCTCGATCGAGCGCGTCATTCATGAAATCACAGACCCAGCGCGGCGTAAAGACTTCCCCATGCCTTCGCGTGCGGCTCGACTGCTGCTCCGCCGCCTTCCGCGCCCGCGTTTTCACAAGCGAAATCTCCGCAAGCTCGATTTCCCGCCCGCGTCCATACGATTCGCCCTCCGTCTCATAGGCATCCGTAGCCCAGAGAATATGGCGTCCCGTGGTCTTGTCCGCGAGCAGCTTCTCCATGAGTCCCATCGCAGAGAGCTCTCTGATATCCTTCTGTATATCGATCAAAGGCTCACCTCCTGTCTGTTTCTTACAGTATAGCATAAATAAGAGCCACTTTTCTCACTTTGCATTCGCATCGCGGATGCAGCGGCGCTGCGCGCCGTCCATCACCCCTGCTCCCCACTTGCCCCTTCCTCTGGAAGGGGCTGCCGAGCGCAGCGAGGCGGGGTTGGCTCGCGCTATTGTTGAAATGGCGTTTTCTCCGCACCACCATTTCTCATTTCGCATCAAAAAAGACGCCCACAAGAGGCGTCTTTTGCATTTAATCCATCTTTGCGGCAAGCTCGTCCCATTTCTCATAGAGAGCTTCGAGCTTCTTCTGCGCTTCGTCGTACTCGGCGGCGAGGTCTGCATAGTTGTCCGGATCCATGCTCATCTGCGCGGTGTACATCTTGACCGTCGCTTCGAGGCGGCCGATCTCCATTTCCACATGGCTGAGCTTTTCCCTTTCTACGGCCAAGACTTCCTGCTTTTTCTGGTGTTCCTTCTCAGGCGCAGTCTTATCTTCCTCCGGCTCTTCTTCCACAGTCTCTTCCCCGCTGCGGTCTTTTTCGAAGGCCTCGAGGTCGAGCTTTTTCGCTTTATAGTAGCTGTAGTTCCCGAGGTACTCGGTGAGCTTTCCATGTTCCATTTCTACGATGCGTGTCGTGATCTTATCTAAGAAATAGCGGTCATGCGAGACGACGAGTGAGGTGCCGCCGAAGGCCTGGATAGCCTGCTCCATGATCTCCCTCGTGGGGATATCGAGATGGTTCGTCGGTTCGTCGAGGATGAGGAAATTCGGTTTCTCGAGAAAGAGACACAGGAGCGAGAGACGTGCCTTCTCTCCGCCGGAGAGCATGGCGACCTGCTTGAATACGTCATCGCCGCGGAACAGGAACATCCCGAGGATATTTCTGGCTTCCTTCTCTCCGAAATTGAAGGTGTCACGCACTTCGTCAAGGACGGAAAGCTCGGGGTGGAGTCGCTCCTGCTCCTGCGAGTAGTAGCCCATCTTCACATTATTGCCGAGCTGGATGATGCCACTGTCTGCCGTCTTTTCTCCCGTGATGAGCTTCAGGAGCGTGGTCTTGCCCGCGCCATTCGGGCCAATGAGGCCGAGTACTTCCCCTTTTTTGATGTGAAGGTTCAGATCCTCAAAGATCAGATGATCCTTGTAAGAGGCTTTCGCACGCACGATGTCGAGTACCTTCTCCGCACATTCCTGCGGCGGATCAAAGTGGAAACGAAGCGTCGCCTGATGGACAGGCTTATCGAGACGCTCGAGGCGGTTCAGCTGTGACTGGCGGCCGCGCGCCTGCTTCGCCTTGATGCCTGCCTTGTAGCGTCGGATATACTCTTCCGTTTCCTTGATGTGCTCCTGCTGCTTGTCGTAAGCCTTCTGGTAGGCTTTGTCCTGGTTCGTCTTTGTCTCCAGATAGCGCGAGTAGCCTCCGCGGAAGCTTCGGATATGATGGTTCTCCAGATCGATGATCCCCGTCGCCGCTGCATCCAGGAAATAGCGGTCATGGGAGATCATGAGGATCCCGCCTTTGTACGAGCGCAGGTAGTCTTCGAGCCACTCGAGCATGCCCATGTCGAGGTGGTTCGTCGGTTCGTCCAGGAGAAGGAAATCCGGATGGCGCACGAAGGCGGCGGCAAGGTTGATACGGACCTTCTGCCCGCCGGAGAAGGCGTGGATGTCTCTGTCCCAATCCTCCTCTCTGAAGCCGAGCCCGGTCAGGATCTTTTTCGTCATCGACTCATAATCATAACCGCCTAAGAATTCAAATCGCTCTTCCGCCTTGCCATACTGCTCAATGAGCTTCTCATCGTCCTTGTGCTGCTCGAGCTCTTTCGTCAGCGCTTCGATGCGATCTTTATAAAAGAGGACATCCCGCCACGCCTCCTCCATTTCCTCGCGGATGGTATGGGAGGTGTAATTGAAATCCTGACGGAGGTAGCCGATGATGGCACCGTCGCTCGCCTTGACGGAGCCTTTATCGTATTCCTCGTCACCGCGAATGCATTTCAGGAGCGTCGTCTTGCCTGCGCCATTCGCACCGACCAGACCGATGCGTTCCCCGCTTCGGATGTCAAAGGAAACATTTTCAAAGACAGTCTTGATGCCGAAGGATTTCGACAGACCGTTGATACGTAGAATTGCCATAGTAATACTCCGTGGCCGGCATGTAGCATGTCGGTCTATAAAAATAGTTTATAGGTTCAGGGTTCAGGGTTAGCCCGTGGAACGTACTAACCCTCGATTGCGTATGAAAGAGGGGGCGCGGGTTCAACGGGTTCAAAGGGGTTGGTGCGGCGCATTTCATCATCCTGAGCGGAGAAAAACGTCGTGTGTTAGGAAATGGCTTATCTGAAGCAGGAGAACTGAGTCGAAGGATCTAAGCGCCGCGGAGGTTTGAAACTAGCGGTTTTCTCGTATCGCCAGCCTAATCCCTAGCCACCAATTCCTAGTCACCAGCCGCCCATCCCGGCGTTCAAACTTGTGGTGATATTCCTTCCCCATATCGTCACCCCGAGCGCAGCCGAGGGATCTTTCTTGCACTGCGGTCAGTATCACATAAGCATATACAGGGAAACGACGCCTTGGTGCTACGTATTTCTTCGTTCACACATCCTTCGTTTCTCGCTCTGCAAGGAAGATTTCTCGCTTCGCTCGAAATGACGATATGGGAGTCTGATGTCTCCTAGTCTCCTAGTCACCAGCCCCCTTTATTCGATCACATCCGCCCTGATAAGTATAATGATTTCTGACTCCTCCAGACTTTTTCCATGACTTTGGAAGAGTTTTCCCAGAAGCGGGATGTCTCCTAAAATAGGTACTTTGCGGAAGGTCTTCCCTTCCTCTTTATCGATGAGACCGCCGATAGCCAGGAGCTGCCCGGATGCCAGACGCACCATCGTATTCGCCGAGCGCGTGATGATGCGGTACGCTTTCATCTCAGGGACGAGGTAGGGCGTCGAGACTTCTGCTTCCACATCCGCGGTGATCTCATTGTCCGCACTGATAATGGGGGTATATGTGAGCTTGATGCCGGCGTCCTTGTACTCTGTCGTCGTGGTCTTCACGCCATTTTCCATATGCTCTACGATGACCGGGATGCGGCTCCCGATCAGGATGTCGGCTTTCCTGCCATTCATCGTGACGACGTGCGGCTTTGCCAGTACTTTTGCCTTGCCTTTAGTGACCAGTGCATTGAGATTTGCCTGAAAGAAGAAGGTGTAGGGATGCCCGCCCGGCGCACGTCCATAGGAGATCCCGGCGTAGCCATCAGGGATCGTGACGTCCCAGCCGCTTTTTTCAATGTTTCGGATCTTGGGATTTCCATCACTGTCGTACTTGATATTTCCATCTTCCCCCAGTACATAGTGCTGCTCCGTCCAGCTGTCACGGTCATAGTCCGCACTGCCGGTGAGGCTTTTGAAATTCCAGTCCAGCCCCAGCTCTTTGGCCGAGCTTTTATTGACTGCGATGACTTCCGCCTCCACCTTCACCTGCTTTTCGGGGATATCCATACCGCGAAGGAGCGCATCCACCTGCATCAGCTCAGCCGGCGTCCCACTCACAAGCACGGTATTGGCCGACTGGTTATAAGACACCTTGCCTTTGGATACCATGTCCGTCAGGCTTTCGGCAGCTTCCTTGGCATTCGCATAGGAAAGGCGGTATGACTTCGCAAAGATGCCGGACTCTTTCTCCGTTACAGAGGAAAAAATAATAAGCGTACTCCCCTCTTTCCGCCCGGCAAGTCCACAGGCCGCCATGATGGATGTCATCGCTTCTTCCGGCGTCACATCATCCAGACTGGCCGTGACCCGCTCCTTTACGTGAGAAGAGAAAATGACATTCTCTCCCGTCATCTCCGCGAGTCCCCGCAGTACCTCTGCCACAGGAGCGTCGCTCACATGCAGGCTGACCTTCTTTTCCTCTGGGGCTGGCGACACCTGTACAATGGCCTCATCCGTCTTTTTCTCCGGCATCCGGAGATCGCGGTAGGAAAGCTCTTCGGCCATCGTCTCATGTGCGCTGCTATCCAGATCCAGCGCCCGGGCAGAAATACCGCTGCAAAGCAAAAAGGCACAGCAAAAAACAGCCCCCGCCGTTCTTATCAGCGGGTGCTGAGTGTGAGAACGCCGGAAGCACCGGCGAGTGTGACCGTTTTCCCCTGTATGCTGGAAACATTCCATAGTCCTGCCTGCTCTCCTTCTTTGACCGTGTACGTCACCCCATGGACCTCTATGACCGCTCGCTTCTCACTGCCAAATGACATGACACCCATGAGACGCGGCACATCAGATGCGTACGACCTTTTCTCTTTTGCCGATCCGGCAGAGGAATTCGCCGTGCGAGGCGCAGAAGAAGACAAAGAGACGCCTGCCGTTTCCACAGGCATCGCCTTTTCCGTCATCGCCTCCATATGGAAGGGGTCAGCAAGCGGCTTTCCCCTGATATAGGATGATGCATCATAGACGCGGCGGCTCTCTTCCTGCGGAAGCATCGAAGAGGAAGAAGCCCCTTCCGATGCAGTCACGGGAGGCATCGCCTTTGGTTTTTCAGGAAACAACTTCGACGCTGTCCCCATCCCCAGCGATCCCCAGAGGATCAGAAGAGCCACAAGGGCAAGCCCCAGCGGCAGTGCCCATTTTTTATCCATGGAGCACCTCCGAAAAAAGTGACCGATACAGGCTCACCAGCCGGCAGGGAAATGCGGATCCGATCATTGTCCGAGCGAATCCGCATTTCCCTAGAATCTAAAATCTTTCGGCATCAGCATGAACTGGGTTTCCCTTTCGATATCATCGTAGCGGATCCAGGCATAGAAGGAATGCAGGTCGCGGTAGTAGGTCCAGTAGCGATGTTTCAGGCGGCCATACTTGGTATCGACCGTCCATGCCAGACTGAAAGCATCATTCTTCGTCGGCTGCACGCGCACGCCAAAGTCGAGCGGCTTATCACTGGTGTACGAGTCGTAGTCATACGGCGTAACGCCATTGATTTCACGATCCGTATAATAGATCCAGCCCTGCACGCTGCGGTAACCGCCGGAAAGCCCCATGCTGTAATAGGTGTTTTTACGGATGTTCCCGCCGTTATAGCTGTAGTAGTCTCTCATATAGCCGGCGCGCCATGAAAAACGCATGAATTTCCCGAGCTTCCATGGATCACTGGAAATATAAGCGTCGTAGCTCTTATGCTGTCCTTTGACCCCGTCTTCTTCCCAGTAACCGATTTCCCCCTTCGCGCCCACGTAGAAGCGAGAGCCACCAAGGTAAAAATGCTTCGAGTTAAATTCCAGCGACGGCCGTTTCTTGACCCAGATGCCGCCATCATCATTCGTGCTGCTTTCCTCTTCGGCATAGTGGAAATTCAAGCCGCCAACCGGCGTCTGATAGCGCACACCTACATCCGGTTTGTATCCTGCCTTCGTGTACCAGCGGTTTTCCATATACGCCGTCAGATTCATATCCGCATCGAGCGGGATCTCGATCCGGTTATGCAGTCCGAAACCATTGTCACTGTCAAACATCGGACGCGGAATCAGTGTGAACGGGCTGACCCGCTTCTTCTGAAGGGAACCCTTGTACGTCGAAAGCGTCACAAGCACCGTATTCTTCGCCATGAGTCTCACATTATGCGCGATATACTTATCCCCCGGATAAATATCGATGGAGTCAGCCTCAATGCGATAGTCCGGCACCTTCGCCACCGCATGCTTCGTCGTGAAGTAGCCATGCTCGATCACTATGTGATTGGCATTCTTGTCATATGTACCGCTTTCGCCCTGAAAATAGTACGTCCCGCTGTCCCAGCCGGACACCTTTTCAAAATGTCCGACAGCGGCCTTCGCGTCATAGTCAGCGCGCGCCGCCTTGAGATCCGTCGTAGGATTCTTCCAGACAAGCTCCCCGGGGACGACATACTTTTGAGAGATCGTATTTCCATAGACATACTCGGTCTGGTAGGTATCCATCATGTGCTTGATCTCTACGCGCCCGAAAGCTGCCACCTCTCCCGTGGTATCATTGTAGCGCATTTTATCAGCCACGACCGTAGCCGGATGCTCTTTGGAAATCCCGGTATCCGCCGTTTCCTTATTCTTTTTCCTGTCTTTATCCTTTTTAGCCGTTTCCCGTGTCTCCTCCCCGTCATAGGAAGGCCGCAGCACACCGTCGCTGACGGAATACTCCACATGGGTGGTATCCTCTGGCGGCAGCTTTGGGGAAACAGGTGCCTCCGCCGCTTCAGCAGCCAGCGAAGGCAAGAGAAGAGCAGAAAGAAGCACCGCCTTTTTCCAGTTATGATTATTCATTTCTCATGATCACGACAGAAGCTGCCTCATTATCGGTCTTGGCGGAGTCTGCCGTTTCCTTTACTGTAGAATCCTTTTCGCGGGCTGCTTCCAGCTCCGCTTTGGCACTGTCACTGATTTCTGCCTTTGGCGCAGGAGCTGCGGTCTCCGGCGCAGCCGTCGCCGTCACCTGATTATCCTCTGCCGCAGTTGCCGCAACCACAGAAGCTGTGCGCGTGACATGCTTTCTAAGGACGATGTGCGGCGCGCCTTCACGGAGCACCAGCCCCTTCGTCGTGACAGGCTGTGCCGTCTGGATATAGAGCTCGCTGCCAGCGGGGAGCACAGCATCCTTACCTTTGACAAAAAGCCCGCCCACAAGACCGATCGGCCCCAAAGCCAGCGCGCCGATGGTGGAGGCGCCGACAGCCGCTGCTTCCATCTTCAGCTTTTCCTTGGCTTCCGGTCCCAGCACAGTCGGGATCGCTTCGTCATCCACAGAGAATACCTGATCGAAGGAGACATCGACCTTGCCGCTGCGGCCAAAGCTTTTCGGGCGGCTGACTTCCGTCACCACGCCACTGCCCTGTGTGCCGCGAGGCAACACCAGCACATCACCGACCAGAACATCTTCCTGTACCGTGAAGGAGACCGGATCTCCGACCTGGCTCGTCTTGCTGCCCACATCATCATTCAGTGCCACTTTGAAAACCGTATCCGCCGGCAGCTGGACCGTCTTCATTTCATAGTGCTGGTCTCCATAGACTGCCTGCTCCAGGCTCTGCATACGTTCATCCAAAGCCCCCTTCTTCGCTTCGCCCAGCACCGCTTTTTCCAGATTATCCATGCGAACCGTCAGATTATCCGTGCTGATCTCATCCGTCAGATAGTATTCCATCGCATTCATGCGGTTCGAAATCGCCGGAGTGCGATCGTTGTCATTTCTCACCACATCCGCATACAGATTGTCGATACGATGATCAAGTCCACTGGCCGATGTATTCCCCACGCCGTAGATCACATTATCGGCCTGATCCGCACGGCCGATGAGAGACCCGCTCTGCACCGAACCATAGAGGACTTCATCTACACGGTCGATTTTTTCCGCCAGCGTTGCCACATCCTCTGCCATGACAGGCATCGCCATCAATGCAGCCAATCCTGCTGCCAGTAATGCTTTTCTCATATATTCCTCCGAAAATAATCAAATAGTAAAAGTTCATGGTTCAGGTGACCGCTTCTTCTCATGAAGACCGGGCTATATCCGAAGGCCTATGGAAAACCGGATCCTCCCATCCATAAGCCGCTTGGTCTCCCGGTCTTTTCCAGCGCCCATCACACCCGAACATCGATCACTGCCGACACGCCAACGCCCTGCACACGGGAGAACGAGGTCGGATTCACACTATCCATCGGGATGAGCCCCTTGATACGGAACAGCTTGTCATTCCAGCTGATCTCCAGCTGCCCGACCGCCTTCACCTTCTCTACCTGATCGGCATCGCCGATGACCTGCGCGGCCCCGATATATCCTTTATTTCCAATGCTGACGATCGGCACCACCTTCGTGGCGTAATTCGTGCCGGCGCCTTCTTTCATCATGACCGAATTGATCGCGCTATTGATAGAAGCGCCATATTTATCGACCAGTATCGCAATACCGCCGACCTTGACCACACCGCCAAGGACACTGCCCAGATTGAAAGCCGATACCTGCGTCAATGCGCCTGCACCGATCATCGCCGCCGCCAGTGCACAGACCGCCAGTCTTTTCATTTTCATCATCATGCCCTCCTTATAGGAAATCAGTTTCACTACAGAAGTTGAACTGCGAGTACCAGACACTCTCTCAAGATCTTCTCTGACATAGCGTCCCGGATACCACAAAGCCATACTCTCTCAGCCTACAGTTATTTATTATTATACCGTCTTAGAGCGGGTTTGTGCAATAAAAAAGCGCGATTTCAGTCATCGCGTTTTCTTGAATATTGAACCGCATACCTTCCACCAATCGCAGTCAGATAAGGAATAACGCCAGAGATGCACCATCTGTCATCCCGATACATTCCCTGTGATGGTCGCTTGACAGCTTCCGCGTATTTTGATCCACGCTCCCCACATAGGGAGCGACACCTTACCCGGACTATAGAGGCCGGTATAAGCTATATTTCAATCCACGCTCCCCGCAGGGGGAGCGACCTCCGCGGAGCTGTCCCATTTCATCCTGATGGTTATTTCAATCCACGCTCCCCGTATGAGGAGCGACCGATACCATCATCACCGCGATCCGTGAGATCTTATTTCAATCCACGCTCCCGCATGGGGAGCGACCGCCGACTTCTTTGTATTCGACCGTCATCGTCGTAATTTCAATCCACGCTCCCCGTGGGGGGAGCGACTGCTCAATCGGCAGGCTATCGAGGTATTCTTTGTCATTTCAATTCACGCTCCCCGTGGGGGGAGCGACAAAGCAGAAAGGGCACTCGGACGATGAATCTGATTATTTCAATCCACGCTCCCCGTGGGGGGAGCGACAGTCTGCAATTCGGCAGAAAATAAAGGAAGCTGATATTTCAATCCACACTCCCCGCATGGGGAGCGACGTTGAAGTGTGTGAAAGGAGATGGAAAAATCCATGATTTCAATCCACGCTCCCCGCATGGGGAGCGACCTTACTTTTTTGACCGTCTTTGGTTTTGACATAATATTTCAATCCACGCTCCCCGCATGGGGAGCGACATTGACTGCTACCGTTGGCTTTATCGGATGTAAAATTTCAATCCACGCTCCCCGCATGGGGAGCGACAGATCGGGAGAAACAGCTCGAATTTTCTGATTATATTTCAATCCACGCTCCCCGCATGGGGAGCGACTTGCAGCCCCCGCACCCCTGCGCCGACATGGGGGATTTCAATCCACGCTCCCCGCATGGGGAGCGACACAGAGCCACTTCGCGGTATGTATTCGGAAGCACTATTTCAATCCACGCTCCCCGCATGGGGAGCGACAGCGTGTCGAAGTCGCTCGGGTACTACATTCAAAAGATTTCAATCCACGCTCCCCGCATGGGGAGCGACTTAGAATTGACTAGTCAGTGTACCCCCCCTCAATTTATTTCAATCCACGCTCCCCGCATGGGGAGCGACAAGAAGCAGTTGGAGGGAGAACGTGATGAGAT
>OLYC01000386.1_pt1 | contig 36958 bp, 33 predicted proteins | sample 1674271 | NCBI WGS metagenome assembly OLYC01 (sample SAMEA103958154, study PRJEB25191) | human gut metagenome
GACCGAAAAGATTCCTTAAGATGATGCAGGTTATTTTTTGAAGGTTACTAAGTAAGCATAAAAAAATAAGTTGAACTAAATTTTGTGTCAGATTTTATGAGGATAGATTTCTTTTGGAAGAAGGAGTGTGCCAGTGGCACATGACTGATGAGAAAAGACATCTGGACCGAAAAGACAATCAAAGATTACCAAGTTATTTTTTTAAGGATTACTAACCTTAAGAAAGCTGCCACATGAAAGTAAAGAATGGATTTGTCATCCGCGAGATTTGCGGTGAGAAGGTCCTTTCCGGGGAGGGAAGTGACTTTGTGAATTTCAACAAGTTGATCAGGTTGAATGATTCCGCGGCATACCTGTTGGAATCTGTCGGCTCATCGGACTTTACGGAGGAGTCGCTTGTCAGCCTCTTGTGCGGGAAGTATGATGTCTCTCCGGAGGTGGCCCTGTCCGATGTCAAGGCGATGTGCTCCCGGTTGAAGGAAAACGGTGTCCTCGAGTGATATGTCCACTTCAACAATCAGGGTTTACCGTGTCGGCGGAGTGGCGTTCGCTCTTGAACTGAGGTCTCCATGGATTCCGATGGAGTACACTGAACCGGTCCGGAAGCGGATAGCGCTGGCTGCGGCAGGTGATGTCTTGCCGGTTCTTCCGGTAAGGGCCGGGGACAAGGTGCCTTTCAGGACATTTGTGCAGGGGCGTGGAGAACTCATCCCTGACATTGACGCCAACATGCTGGATCTTTCCATGCTTGAACCGTTCTTCATCGGACAAGAGGCGGATGTGACTTTCCGTCTGGTCATCCATGCGCCTGAAAGTGAACCTTTCGACGCGGGGGCAGGGGAAGGCCTGATCATGGATGTCAAAGACTCACAGCCGTACTTCAAGGTTTACCGCCGTCCTGAAGGGACATGGTTCGAGGTCAGCACCGAATCCAGTCCGTCCTTGGGAAGGTTGTTGGTTTCCAACGACAGCACTGTCGGAGACTATTATCCGGAACCGGGAATGACAGCCTACAAGGTGACATACATGATGGACGTGCTCCTGCGGATGATGTTCTCCTACAACTCTCCCGCGCATTCAGTCTTGCTGATGCACTCCTCGGTGGTCTCTCTGGATGGAGAGGCAGTGATGTTCCTTGGCCCCAGCGGAACCGGTAAAAGCACCCACAGCCGCCTGTGGCTCGAGAATATTCCTGGAACCACGTTGGTCAATGATGACAATCCGGTCGTGAGGCTTGAAGACGGGAAATTGTTCGTCTATGGCACTCCATGGAGCGGGAAGACTCCCTGCTATCGTAATGTGAGGGTTCCGGTCAAGGCCATTGTCTGTCTCAGGCAGGCGCCGCTCAACAGCATCTCAAGGTTGAACGGGATTTACGCCTACGCCGGTTTTATCAGCGCTGTCTCATCTGTTCGTTGGGAACGTCGGATCATGGATGCATTGACACCGGTCGCCTCCGGAATCGCCACTTCGGTTCCGATCTATTCGATGGGGTGCCGTCCTGACGCCGAAGCTGCAAGAGTGTGCCGTGACGGGGTCTGGAAGTAAAACGGCTACTTCGGAATGCGCCTATTGTTTCAAACGCAAAAACATTTTTTATGAATATCCCGAAAGATGACCTGTTTTTCGACTTGTTGCGTTCCGGCCTTTGGGATAAGGCCGGTACCGTAGCGGATTATTCTTCCGTTGACTGGAAGGCTTTGATCAGACTTGCCAGAGAGCAGACGGTGGTCGGACTGATCTCTGACGGGGTTTCCGCGCAGAAGCGTTACGGCGCCCAACTTTCGATGCCCTTTGAGGATGCTCGGCAGCTGATGGTTCAGACCATCGGCGTGGAACGGGCCAATGCCCGGTTGGACGCTGTCGTGGCCGAGTTGGCGGGCATATTCAAAGACAACGGGATCAGCTACTGCCTTATAAAGGGACAGGGTACGGCACAGAACTATCTTCATCCCGGCCATCGGTCTCCGGGGGACATAGACTTCCTTCTGGACGATGAGAATTACCGCCGCGCATCGGAAGTGCTGGCTCCCAGGGCTGAAAAGTTGCTCCCGGAAGATGGCGATAAGAAGCATTTCGGGATGCTGTTCCATGGCGGAGTGGATGTCGAACTCCACGGAACAGCCCGGGCCGGTTTTGGAAAGGCGTTCAACGATGTCATCGACGGGATGCAGTCGGAATTGTTCACCCGCAAGGATTTCCGCTCATGGGACTGTCTTGGTGAGCCAGTCGCTTTGCCGTCCGTGGATTTTGACGCAATGTTCATATTCACTCATTTTATCCAACATTTCTATCATGGTGGACTGGGTCTCCGTCAGATCTGCGACTGGACCATGCATCTTCGCCGTTTCGCGTCGGTGATTGACAGGGCTTGGATCCGGCGGCGTCTTGATGAATTAGGGCTGGACAAGGAATGGAAGGCGTTCGGGTTCATTGCCGTCAATCTGTTGGGGCTTCCCCGGGAGGAAATGCCGTTCTATGACGAGACATTTGGCCGGTATTCAGACATGATCTGGGCATCGATAAGGCATTCCGGCAATTTCGGACGGACAATGAATGGCGGACGCGACATTGACTCTGAACCTTACCTCCTCCGCAAGCTTCGTTCCTTTCGCGGGCATCTCCGCTGGATGTCACGCCATTTCGCGCTTTCGCCCCGCAATACCTACCGCGCGATGAGACATACCATTACCTACGGCTTTAAGGCCGTTCTGAAAGGGCGGTGACCTAAGGGCATCGAGCCTTGACGAAACATACCATGGCCATATAAATAGAAATAAACCTTTGGGGAATATTGCCATTATATTGAAAATGACTATATTTGCGTCAATGAATGAAAGTTGAGAATTGATGAATATCCATTACACATCATTATCGCTTGATTGTATCTTCTCGAAATGTAATATTTCGGGGGGGGTATTCTGTTGATATCCAATTAGTTGTAAATATAGTATTAAACAAGGGCAATGTTGCTGAAGGCCGGATTCCATAAGTGGGATCTGGCTTTTTTTTGTCTTTGCCGGTTACCGGACTTAAGTGAAACTAATAATCAAATCATAGATGTGTGAATATGGAAAAGAATGAACTAAAGATTTATGAACGGCCTGAGGCTGTGGTCTTGCTTTTCGAGACGGAGCATGCGGTTCTTGCCGCAAGTGGTGACACCGAGACCTTGGATGAATTCGATTTTGAGTGGTAACCTGAAATGTTAAGAGTATGAGACAGCGATTTTTGAATATGCTTGCCCTTGTGGGCTTTTTCTCGTTCGTGGGATGCGCCGCCGAGGATGTTTTGTCTGATGATCCGTCAGGAGATGATGAACTTATCACTTTCAGCGCTGTTCAGGAAGGCACTGCGACAAAGGCGGAGATCAGCCAGTCTGACAGCAAGGTGATCAACTGGAGCACCGGGGATGCGATTACGGTTTATGACGGAGGTGGCAACAGTGTGAGGTTCGGTCTGACCGAAGGTGCTGGCGGCACCAGGGCTTCGTTCTCGGGAAAGATCACTCAGACGGCTGAGAGCTATCTGGCGTTGTCTCCTTATCAAGGAGGAACATTCTCTGATGATGGCAAGATCGAGTTTGTGACCATGAAAGCCAAACAGACTGCAGTGGCGGGGTCGTTCGACCCGGAAGCTGCATTGATGGTGTCCAAGACCGCACCGGGCGGCACTTCTATGTCTTTCAGGAATGTGGTCGGTTACGTGAAGGTTACTCCGCAATTCGACTGCGAGATGATTTCGTTGATAAGCGAGGATTCGTCTGATCTGCTTGCGGGCACGGTGTCCATTGACTACAATGATGGTGAGCCGGCCGTCACCGTCTCGGATGACGGAGTTAATTCTGTCTCGATCTCGGGCGACATCGTAGCCGGCAAAACCTACTACATAGCGGTTCTCCCGGGGACGCTTAAATCCGGCTTCCGCCTTGTTTTCTTTGCCAAGGATGGGAAAGAAGCGATAAAATCAACTACCAAACCACTAAAAATCAAAAGAAATACTGTCGCTAATCTTGGCTCGGTCAAACTTGCTGATTTAATGGTGATCCCATACGTCACATTCACCGCCGCTTCCGAACAGGCTATTCTTGTAGCTCTTGCATATGGGGTGACAGGCTTCCAATATTCAGTGAACAATGATCCTTGGCAAGACATTGTCCGCGGCAAAGGAAAAATCGTTTTTGGCGGCACTAAGGGGTCATTTCGTTTAAGAGGTATAAGTCCTAATGGTACAACTGATAATGGTAGTACCTCTATTATAAAGTTTTATAATAATGTCAATGTGAGTTGCTCAGGGGACATACGCACCTTGGTGGATTACCGTAACTATCTATATGCCAATACTGACCAGGCAAGGTTTTCGTTTCTATTCGAAAATTGCACGTGTTTGACCTCTGCTCCTGACCTTCCAGCGATGACTTTGGCTGACGGTTGCTATAGCAGTATGTTTTCCGGTTGCACAGGCTTGACCTCTGCTCCTGACCTTCCAGCGACGACTTTGGCTTCAGATTGCTATAACAGTATGTTTTCCGGTTGCACAGGCTTGACCTCGGCTCCGGAACTTCCAGCGACGACTTTGGCTTCATATTGCTATTACAGTATGTTTTCATGTTGCACAGGTTTGACCTCGGTGCCAGATCTTCCAGCGACGACTTTGGCTTCAGATTGCTATATCAGTATGTTTTCCGGTTGCACAGGCTTGACCTCGGCACCGGAACTTCCAGCGACGACTTTGGCTGGCAGTTGCTATAGCCATATGTTTTCAGGTTGCACAGGCTTGACCTCGGCACCGGAACTTCCAGCGACGACTTTGGCTGGCGGTTGCTATAACCATATGTTTTCCGGTTGCACAGGCTTGACCTTGGCTCCAGAGCTCCCCGCGATGGCTTTAGCTGGCGGTTGCTATCGCGGTATGTTTTTAGATTGCACAGGCTTGACGTCGGCACCAGACCTTCCTGCGACGACTTTGACTGGCTCTTGCTATGAGTCTATGTTTTCCGGTTGCACAGGTTTGACATCAGCACCTGACCTTCCAGCGATGACTTTGGCTAGCACTTGCTACAGTAATATGTTTTCCGGTTGCACAGGTTTGACATCAGCTCCTGTCCTACCGGCAACGAACTTAAGTGCTAAGTGCTATGACTCCATGTTTTCAGGTTGCACTAATTTGAGATTAGTGCGTATTGAGGCTCTAAAAACTTATGAAAATGCTTTAGATAACTGGCTGGATCAGTGTGCCGCAAAAGGAATAATCAGGAAACCATCAGCGCTGACTTTGCCGAGTTCGGCGGTTCCGAGCGGATGGAGTGTTGTTAATTATGATTAGGTTAGGTGTTTGTTGAAATAAGTAATTCTCGAATTGAGATATGACAGGAAAAATGATAAGGACGTTCCATCCTGTTGGGCAGGGGGCGTTCTATACGGAAAGGTTTTACAATGAGGAACAGGGGAAACCGGTGTTCATGGCGGTGTATGATTGTGGATCCGTTAATGTCAGGCAATTGAAAAAAGCTATAGATCAGACTTTTGGAGAGGACGACATTATTAATCTGCTGTTCGTCTCTCATTTTCACAGCGACCATGTCAACAAGATTGAATATCTTAAGAAACGTTGCCAAGTCAAGAATATTGTGATACCAGTACTGACCTCAGGACTAGTGTTGGAGTCGCTGGTACATGATTTCATACAATCAAATGGCTCAGGATGGAACAGAAATGCTCTTCAATTCCTGTCAAACTGCATAAACGCATCGTATAATAATGACGGTGGTGACATAAGGGTAGTCCGCGTTGATGTAAGTGGGGAGGGTAGTGAAGAACGCCAGATTATTGATTTGGACAGTGACGATTTGATTGGCCCGAGTGTGTTGCACGACACCGAGATCAGGTTCCGTGATTGGATTTACATTCCATACTATGTCGGGGATAAATATGATGAACTTATCGCTGAATTCGAGGCAAACGGCTTTGTGTTCAACTTGAATTTGAGGAGTGTTGGCTTTCTGAAGGAAATATGCGAAGAGATCCGTAAGATAGGCGTCGACATATTGAAACGAATTTATGGCAAAGTGTACAGGAACAACCATAATTCCTACTCGATGCCGGTATATTCGGGCTTTAGTCATTGTTGTAAAGAGGCTTATCAATGCTTTGTTGTGTGCCCAAGGAGAAAACATGGAGACCTGCACTGTCAGACAAATTGTCTGTACACCGGAGATTACGATGCCAGGACTCAGGCGAATTTCGACAACCTTAAGGCTTATTTTTCCCGTTATTGGAGCAGGATAGGATTGGTGCAGGTTCCGCATCATGGCTCTGAGCACAATAGTGACCGCAAACTCTACTCCCATCCAAACAAACTTGCCATAATGTCTTTCGGAACTAAGAACCTTTATGGCCACCCGGACTCAAAAACCATTGAGGAGATCGTCTCCGCAGGAAGCGTCCCTATCGCAGTAACGGAATACGGTTGGACTGAGCTGAGGTTTGAATATCGCCTTTAGGAGACAAATAGGACGGCCTAAGAGGGGGCTTTCTAGATGGGTAGGAGGTGTGCAACAGGGCCGACCCTGTTGCTGAAGTGGGGTAGACCCTACGAGAATGCTCCGAAAGGTGTCTGTGGCACATCTCACGGCCATGATTTGGAAAATAGGAGCCGTTGAGAAAAAGTTCACTCATTTCGACAGCTCAGTGGCCGCGAGACTTTGGCCCCTGATTCCGTTACTTTTTTAATTCCCTTTCAGGCTCCGGACTTGGTCCGTTTTGGACTTTGTCCGGAAATTATACCCGGATTTAGGATAATAACAAAAAAGCGGCCGAATTCCGGTCGCTTCTTTTGTCTGTCGGGGTACAGTGACTCGAACACTGGACCCTCTGGTCCCAAACCAGATGCGCTAGCCAACTGCGCCACACCCCGATAACATTCCTTCGGGTTAACCCCTCAGGCCTTCCCTGACAACGAGCCGTCAAGCGGTGTTCTCATTGGAAAGGACTGCAAAGTTATGCCTTTTTTCTTAATTCGCAAAACTTTTTTGAAAAAATCAGCTATCTTTGAAACGGCGTTGTCCGAAAACAAATTTTTATGATAATACAGGCAAGAGGTATAGAAAAGAGTTTTGGAGATTTGAAAGTCCTTAAAGGCGTTGACTTTCAGGTGAATAAATCCGAAGTGGTGTCGATTATGGGAGCTTCCGGTGCCGGGAAGTCCACACTTCTTCAGATTTTGGGTACATTGTCAACTCCGGACTCTGGCTCTCTGGAGATTGACGGGACGGATGTGCTTCATCTTGGCGGCAAGGATCTGTCCGCTTTCAGGAACAAACGCATAGGATTCGTGTTCCAGTTCCATCATCTGTTGCCTGAATTCAACGCCTTGGAGAATGTGATGATCCCGGCGTTCATCGCGGGTCGTTCCGACAAGGATGCCAAGGCCGCCGCGACACGGCTGCTCAAGGACATGGGACTTTCCGAGAGAATGGAACACAAGCCGTCTGAACTCTCCGGTGGAGAGCAGCAGAGAGTGGCGATCGCAAGGGCGCTCATCAACGACCCTGCCATTATCTTCGCGGACGAGCCGTCAGGCAATCTGGACACAAAGACAAAGGCGGAAATCCATCAATTGTTCTTTGACCTCAGGCGACGCTACGGGCAGACAGTTGTCATCGTGACCCATGACCCTGATCTCGCGAGGATGTGTGACCGGTCGCTCTTCATGCGGGATGGACTGTTCGTGGATGAGTAGTAGGCTGAGCGGATATATTCGAAAATGAGTGTATTCCATTTCAAACGCTTCGACGTGCGCAACGAGCGCTCTGCCATGAAGGTGAACACTGACGGCGTGCTTCTGGGCGCGGCGACGGAGGTTTTCCAGGAGGATCGCCATGTCCTCGACATCGGCACCGGAACAGGCACGGTCGCCTTGATGATAGCCCAGCGTCTCTACGACATCAAAAAGGATGGAGGGTGGAATGTCGAAGGCATCGACATTGACTCTCCGTCGGCTGAGGAAGCTGCCGGAAATTTCAGCCTTTCGCCATGGCGAGGTCATCTTGAGGCCGCCAATGCCGGTCTGGCAGGGTTCCGGAAGGCAAATCCGGATTCCCGTTACGATCTCATCGTCTCGAATCCGCCATACTACGACAACTCGCTTCAGGCTCCGGAGGCGCGGCGTAACTCGGCACGTCACACTGGCGACCCGGAAAACCAGAATGGGATAGAGTCTCTTTCATATAGGGAAATTCTTGAATATGCTTCCGAGGCGCTTGATGAATATGGCCGTGTCTCGGTCATCCTGCCTTCCGATCAGGAGAAGGCATTGTTGCGTCATGCCAGGATGTGTGGTTTTGTCCCATGGAAAATTCTGAGAATCAAGACTGTGGAACGTAAACCTGTGTCCAGGCTGATTGTCCAGTTCAAGCGTAGGGCAGTGGTTACAGGGCCACCGCTTGAAGAAACCCTGACCCTTTTGGATGAAAGAGGGAGGCGTACTTCCCAGCATGCCTCCCTTATAACAGATTATTGTCTGTAACCAAACTAACCATTAACCAATTGACCAAAAATCTAATAATCTGTTATCAGTCTCATTTGTTGTCGTTTTTGTTCAGTCTATGAATCTGACGCCTGCGGAATGACTCCTCGGCGATGTACAACTTTGCCACCTTCTTGCCCGGGAGAATCTTGCGATACTCCGAAACGTATTTACTATCAATATCCTTGCCAGAATTCTGGACTTCGAGGTATTTATTCAACAAATTGTTGATTTCGTTGTCATTTTTGCCTGCTTGAAGCGCTTCCTCAAGAGCCTTGTAGGCATCAATCACTTTCTTGAAAGATTTTTTCTTCTCGCATTCGCATTTGTTATAGACTGGCCAGAACTTTTCAGCCTCGGCGCTTGTCAGCTCCATCGCATCGGTAATGTAGGCGATTTTTTCGGCCTTCCATCTGTCTTTCCAGTCCTTTTTCTTGTCCTGCGCCTCCATGGTAGGAACCGCAAGAATAAGAACCATGAGTATTAGTAGCGTTTGTTTCATACAAATTTATTTTTGTGCCGTAAGCCCGGCATATTCTATTAATTCGGTTGAGGTTCCGGAGTCGATGAGGTAATTGACCACATCCTCGTCGGAGATCGAGTCCTGCATGTCGCTTTCCGTGCTGAGATACTCATCGGCCTGAAGCAGACTCACGTAGGCGAATTCATTGTTGTAGAAGTCGCTCTGCGGGCTGTCGGTCATTGTGCTTCTGAGGACCGCGTTCCCGACCAGCATGATCGCGGTGAAGCAGGCAGCCAGCGCAAGGTATGGCTTCAGCCGCAGCGCCGGACTGCCGATCCTATGGTTGTCCGGTATAGCGCCAAGCCTCGCCTCAAGTTCCTCGAAATAATTTTGGGGAACCTCACGGGCGGTCTTCGCCGCTTCATCGAATATTCTGCTTTTTTTCTGCATCACGTTTCTTTGACAGATTGTCATGATTAAGGTTTAATCTCCGTTTCGAGTTCCGCGCGTATTTTTTCCGAGGCGAAATGGTAGGAGGCTTTCAAGGCTCCCACTGACGTTCCAAGGATTTCGGAGATGTCCTCGTACGGCATGTCATCGAAATAGCGCATGCAGAACACTGTCTTTTGTTTTTTTGGAAGTCTGGCGATGGCCTTGAAAAGTAGCCGCTGAGCTTCGTCTCCGTTGAAGAAAGAATCGTCGTCAATCTTGTCGGCAAGCGATGCGTCAAGACTTTCGAACTTGAGAGCCGCACGGATTTTCTGCTTGTGAAGCCAGTTCAGAGCTTCGTTTGTGGCGATTCTGTAGATCCATGTGAAAAGTCTGGAGTCCCCTCTGAAAGACGGCAGCGCCGACCAGATCTTAATGAATATCTCCTGAAGGAGGTCGTCGGTGTCTTCGTGAGAGAAGACAAAACCGCGCACATGCCAATACAGCCGCTCGCTGTAAGCCGCGACTATTTCCTTGAACGCACGTTCTTCCTGCCCGCTGCGGTAAAGTCCGATAATCTCCTCGTCAGTCATCCTGATTGTCTTCAATCTTTCAAATGTACGACAAATTGCTTATTTTTGCAATTATACCAGGAATTGCGGGCGAATGTCCCGCGGCTTACAATTGAACGACACGCTATTATATGAAGCATATCAGGAATTTCTGCATAATCGCCCACATTGATCACGGGAAGAGCACTCTTGCCGACAGACTCATCGAATTGACCAAGACATTGTCATCCAGAGATATGGAGGCTCAGGTGCTCGACGACATGGATCTTGAGAGGGAAAAGGGAATCACCATCAAGAGCCACGCGATCCAGATGGAGTACATCTACAAGGGAGAGAAATATGTCCTCAACCTGATCGACACTCCTGGCCATGTGGACTTTTCGTACGAGGTTTCACGCTCGATCGCTTCCTGCGAGGGAGCCTTGTTGGTGGTCGATGCGTCGCAGGGAATCCAGGCTCAGACGATCTCCAACCTGTACCTTGCGGTGGATCACGGGCTTGAGATCATTCCTGTGATGAACAAGATCGACATGGATTCCGCGCAGCCGGAGATTGTTGCCGACCAGATTGTCGATCTTTTGGGCTGTGACCACGACGACATATTCAAAGTCTCCGCGCGCACCGGAGAGGGGATTCCGCCGCTGCTTGACGCTATTGTGGAGAAGATTCCGGCACCGCACGGGGATCCTGACGCTCCGCTTCAGGCGTTGATCTTCGATTCTGTGTTCAACCCGTTCCGTGGGATCATCGCCTATTTCAAGGTTCTGAACGGCTCGGTCTCGACCGGGGACAAGGTCAAGTTCGTGGCGACCGGGCAGGAATATGACGCCGAGGAGGTCGGTGTGCTCAAGATGAAGCTCCAGCCGACGGGAAAGGTCTCGACCGGGGACGTGGGTTACATCATCTCCGGAATCAAGAGGGCCGTGGAAGTCAAGGTGGGAGACACAATCACCCATTCCGCAAGGCCTTGCGCCGCCGCCATCGCGGGATTCGAGGAGGTCAAGCCGATGGTGTTCGCAGGAATGTATCCTGTTCAGGCCGACAAATTTGAGGAACTGAGGGCGACTCTGGAGAAATTCCAGCTCAACGATGCCTCATTTGTCTATGAGCCGGAGTCCTCGCTGGCTCTGGGATTCGGTTTCCGTTGCGGATTCCTCGGACTTCTGCACCTTGAGATCGTGCAGGAGCGTCTTTTAAGAGAGTTCAACATGGATGTCATCACGACTGTCCCTAACGTTTCCTATAAGGTATATACAACTCAGGGTGAGGTGCTTGATGTACACAATCCGTCCGGTCTTCCTGCCCCTACGCTGATCGACCACATCGAGGAGCCCTTCATCAGGGCCCAGATCATCTCCAAGACCGATTTCTACGGGGCGATCATGAAGCTGTGCATGGACAAGAGAGGAACGCTGATCGGGGAACACTACATCACGTCCGACAGGGTCGAGCTCACCTACGACATGCCGCTTTCCGAGATTGTGTTCGATTTCTATGATAAATTGAAGTCTGTGTCAAAGGGTTACGCCTCGTTTGATTATCATGTGACTGATTTCCGTACGGCAAGGCTTGTCAAGTTGGACATCCTTCTGAACGGGGATCCGGCGGACGCTCTTTCTACCCTTATCCATGAGGATCACGCCTACGAGTTCGGACGCAAGATCTGTCTTAAACTCAAGGAACTGATTCCTCGACAGCAGTTCGACATCGCTGTCCAGGCCGCCATCGGGGCGAAGATCATCGCGCGGGAGACGGTGCGTCAGGTACGCAAGGATGTGACGGCCAAGTGTTACGGTGGTGACGTGACCCGCAAGAGGAAACTGCTTGAGAAACAGAAGGAGGGTAAGAAGAGGATGCGCCAGATCGGCACGGTACAGGTGCCGCAGAGCGCGTTCATGGCCGTCCTCAAGCTGGATTCATAGTGGAATGAACGTCGCTCTTTTGATAACTCTCGCCAAGGGAGGAGACTCAACCGGCTGCCTTGAGGAATGTCAGAGGCAGACGGAAGCCATTGCCGCTTCGGGAAGATATTCATTCTCCACATTCCTGAATGATGAAGGTGTGGCCGGCTACCAGAAACTTTGGGAAAGGGCTTCGGCGGGAGGTTTTGATTTCTGCTTGTGGATGGATTCCGACCTTCAGTTGGAGGAGGGGGCTTTGGCATCGTTCTTTGAGAATTCCATGTTCCTGAGACATAAGGCGGTGATCACCGGCACGGTCTCGGATCTTTCCGGTAACCTGCTTTCGGGCGGCAGATCCCGTCATGGAAGACTTTTGGATCCGGATCCTGTCATCCCCATCCCTTGCCATCTTTACGACATGACGCTCACATTGGTCCCGGAATATGCGGTCAGGCAACTTGAGAATCCGTCTGACATATTCAGACCCAGTCTCTTTGACTATGGCTGCGGCTCTAAGGTTGCCAAGGCGGGTGTGGCGAGGGTCATAGCTCCGGGGATCTTGGCGCGGACCGCACGGAAACCTGACCTCCCGGCATGGAAGAATCCTGACAGCCCGGCATCCGAACGTATGTCTTCTTTGCTGAAAGAGGGAAACCACGAGTTTATTCACGTTCTGCATTCGATTTTCAGATAATATTCGTAAATTTACGCTTACGCATTCGGTTGCGGATGCGCTTTGAAACGACATTAACATTAAAACATCCAATATTATGAAGCATCCTAAAATAGGAATCCGTCCGACCATAGATGGTCGTCAAGGCGGTGTGCGTGAAAGTCTTGAGGAAAAGACAATGACCCTTGCGGCTAATGTCGCAGCCCTCATTTCATCTAATTTGAGATATACGGACGGCACTCCGGTGGAGTGTGTCATCGCTGACGGGACGATCGGCCGTGTGGCTGAGAGCGCCGCATGCGCCGAGAAATTCGAGCGCGAGGGTGTCGGCGGAACGATCACCGTGACATCCTGCTGGTGCTACGGATCCGAGACCATGGACATGAACCCTTACTGGCCGAAGGCTGTATGGGGATTCAATGGCACGGAGCGTCCTGGTGCGGTTTACCTCGCCGCCGTGCTTGCCGCGCACGCACAGAAGGGCCTTCCTGCTTTCGGAATATACGGTCACGATGTCCAGGATCTCGATGACAACTCGATCCCGGAGGATGTGGCCGAGAAGATTCTCCGTTTCGCCCGCGGCGCTGTCGCGGTGGCGGAGATGAGAGGGGAGTCTTACCTTTCGATCGGCAGTGTTACGATGGGCATCGCCGGCTCCATCGTGGACACCAACTTCTTCCAGAAGTATCTGGGAATGAGGAATGAAAGTGTAGATGAGGTCGAGATCCTGAGGCGTATGGATCTTGGAATATACGACCCTGAGGAGTTCGAGAAGGCTATGGCCTGGGTCAAGAAATACTGCATGCCTAACGAGGGCTGGGACAAGAACCCTGAGGGCAAGCAGAAGACCCGCGAGCAGAAGGACAAGGATTGGGAGTTTGTGGTGAAGATGACCATCATCGTGATGGATCTTATGCACGGCAACCCTAAGCTCCGCGAGATGGGATTCAAGGAGGAGGCTCTTGGGCACAACGCCATCGCCGGAGGTTTCCAGGGACAGCGTCAGTGGACCGACTGGATGCCTAACGGGGACTTCACGGAGACCCTTCTGAACACCAATTTCGACTGGAATGGCTGCAGGGAGCCATCGATCCTCGCCACCGAGAACGACTCGCTCAACGGCACGGCCATGCTTATGGCGCACTTGCTGACCAACCGTCCTCAGATCTTCTCGGATGTTAGGACTTACTGGAGTCCGGAGGCCGTCAAGAGGGTTACCGGCAAGGAACTTACCGGCAAGGCCGCCCCTGGAATCATCCACCTCATCAACTCAGGCGCCACGACTATGGACGGCTGTGGACAGAGTTCGGACGCTGAGGGTAATCCGGTTATGAAGCCGTTCTGGGAAATGACCGAAGAGGATGAGAAGCGCTGCCTTGAGCACTCGCAATGGATGCCGGCCGACAGGGACTACTTCCGCGGCGGCGGATTCAGCATCCATTTCGTGTCCAGAGGAGATTTTCCTGCCACAATGGCGAGAATCAACATCGTGGACGGGCTCGGACCGGTTCTCCAGATCGCCGAGGGCTGGGTTGTGGACATCGATCCTGAGATCCACGCCGTTCTCGACAAGCGTACCGACCCTACCTGGCCTACAACCTGGTTCACCCCGCGTCTCGATCCTAAGAAGGATGCCTTCAAGGACGTTTACAGCGTGATGAACAACTGGGGCGCCAATCACGGAGCGATTTCCTACGGCCACATCGGAGCCGACCTCATCACCTTGGCCTCTATGCTCCGCATCCCTGTCTGCATGCACAACGTGGACGATGCCAAGATATTCCGTCCGGCGGCTTGGAACGCGTTCGGAATGGACAAGGAGGGTGCGGACTTCCGTGCCTGCGCGAACTTCGGTCCGATCTACAAGTAATCCTTGACCATGAAGGAGAAGGATTCAATCTTAAAGGCAGGCGGAGTAAGCTACGTCCTGCCTTTTATTCTCATAACGACCTGTTTCGCCCTGTGGGGATTCGCCAACGACATCACCAACCCGATGGTCAAGGCATTCTCCAAGATATTCAGAATGAGTGTGACGCAGGGCTCTCTGGTCCAGGTGGCATTCTACGGCGGCTATTTCTGTATGGCTCTTCCGGCGGCGATGTTCATCAGGAAATTCTCCTACAAGGCTGGCGTTCTGGTCGGGCTTGGACTCTATGCGCTCGGGGCTCTGCTGTTCCTTCCGGCCAAATCTGTCGGTGTCTATGGCTTTTTCCTTATCGCATATTTCATAATGACTTGCGGTCTGTCTTTCCTTGAGACCAGCTGCAATCCGTACATCCTGAGTATGGGAACGGAGGAGACTTCGACCCGCCGTCTGAACTTCGCCCAGTGCTTCAATCCGATTGGTTCGCTGATGGGAATGTACGTGGCGATGAACTTCATCCAGGCGAGGCTGCATCCGGCCAGCACGGCCGAGCGGGCGCTTCTGGACGATGCGAGCTTCGAGGCGATGAAACAGGCTGATCTCAATGTGCTTACGGGACCTTACTGGGTTGTCGGCCTTGTGATCATCGTGATGTTCATCCTGATACTTGCCGCGAAGATGCCGAAGAACGCCGACAAGGATCACGAGATGAACATCGGCTCGGTTCTGAACCGCCTGCTTCACAGGCCTCGGTACTGGGAGGGAGTGATCGCTCAGTTCTTCTATGTCGGTGTGCAGATCATGTGCTGGACATTCATCATCCAGTACGGCACAAGGGTGTTCATGGCCGAGGGAATGGACGAGCAGGCGGCCGAGGTGCTTTCGCAGAAGTACAACATCGCGGCGATGATCCTGTTCGTGACCTGCCGCTTCCTGTGTACTTGGCTGATGAAGTATCTGAAACCGTCCAAACTCTTGACAATCTTCGCTATAGGAGGAATGATCGCCACTGCCGGCGTGATATTCCTGCAGAACAGGCTCGGGCTTTACTGCCTCGTGGCTGTCAGCGGCTTCATGTCGTTGATGTTCCCGACGATTTACGGAATAGCCCTCGGAGGGCTCGGGGATGACGCCAAGTTCGGAGCCGCCGGCCTCATTATGGCAATCCTCGGAGGCTCTGTGCTTCCTCCGCTCCAGGCTTGGATCATCGACAAGGGAACGATCGGCTTCCTGCCGGCTGTGAACGCTTCGTTCATCCTGCCGTTTATCTGCTTCATTGTCGTCTGCTTCTATGGAATCAGGACGACTAAGAAGCTGTTTTGAATTGTTTGTTTGAAGGTTTGAGAGTGAAAAACTTCAGTTTCGACCGCTTCTTCCAAGGAAGATAGCGGTGCTATCTGACTGAAGAAGCGGGAAGAAAATGAAGATTTTTCACCTCAAAGAACATTTCAAACAATTCAAAACAGCTTCTAAGATTCATCTGGCAGACGTTAAAGAATAGGTTAAGGATTATCCAGCCCGGAAATGATTTCCAGGCAAAAAACCAGAGCCTGCATCGCGTGATCGTTGAGGATCACCAGCGGCTCCGGGCATATTCCAAGGAATGACAGCGCGATTGTGGCCACCGAAAGGGTCATGATCGCGCTTGTCAGTGGAAGGGCGACCAAGTTGGTCAGTATGAAGTACTTCGGAAAAGTGTGGAAATAGTGCCACGCTATCGGCCCTGTGAATATCTGGCAGGAGATGGAGAGCATGGCGGCGTTCCAAATCTTGCGGAAAGGATTGAACCTTGACAGTCTGGAGCCGCTGGGGGCCGGGTAAATCCGTTCCAGAGTGGGATAGAGCAGGAATATTCCAGCCATTGCCATGTAGGAGAGCTGGAAACCTACGGAGCTGATTACATCCGGCTTTAGCGCCAGTTGAACCGTCAGCGCGGCCAGCAGCACCCTTACGGGTTCCCTTTTCCTGCCAAGCAGTCTGGCGGTCTCGTTGATGGTGATGAACAGGAACGCCCTGATGATGGATGGCGTGGCACCGGTCATGATGGAGTAGAAAAGTGCCGCCACGATGATCAATGAACATCTCGATTTTCTGGCCTTCGGGCTGTTCCCAAGCGGCGATGTCAGTCTGGTCAGAAGAAGATAGAGCACACCCAGATGCAATCCGGAGAGGGCGAGAATATGCGAGGCTCCGCTGTCTCTGAATATTTCCGTGATCTCTTTCGGAAGGTCGCTTTTGTCGCCGGTCAGCAAGGCTTTCACCAGTGGTCCTGTGGTCTCCGACGGGTATGGAATGGCATCGATTGTGGCGCGCAGGTGTCCTACGGCTTTGGCGGCCGCTGTGCTGACAATGCCGCTGCCATATTTAGGAATCCCGCTTGCAATGGAGTAGCTTAAAGAACTGAATATCCCCGTGAGCAGGAATATCCCCGCGAAGACAATCCGTTGGCCGCGGTGGTTCGACAGGCTCACCAACCGCTTTCCGCTTCGGTCGCTGAGCTTGTCGAAGCGCACCAATAAGGTAGTTGAACAAATAAGAATAAGGAGAATCGAATCCGTGATGATCGGTAGTCCGCCGGAAAGAAAAGGACACAGAACCGCCCCCGTCGCGACCCCGGCCGCGAAAGGAACACTGATCCCCATGATATCTCTCGCCTCAACCATATCACTGTCCATTATTTTGTCAAAAATAGTGATTAATTTGCTATCTTTGTCAGTACAATTACATAAATTTCAAACGGAATGATTATTCTTGTTATCAATTGCGGAAGCTCTTCGATCAAGTACCAGCTGCTTGACATGAAGAACGATGACGTTTACTCCCTTTTGGCCAAAGGTATAGTTGAGAAGATAGGCCTTGAATGCGGAAGACTCCAGCACACTCCTGTAGGTAAGGAAAAGGTTGTCAAGGATCTTCCTGTGCCGGACCACACAGTCGGAATGCAGATTGTGCTTGACGCCCTTATCGACAAGGACCACGGTGTGCTCAAGTCATTCGACGACATTGAGGCTGTCGGCCACAGAATCGTGCAGGGTGCCGATTTCTTCTCCGGAAGCGCCATCGTGGACGAGGATGTCATCAAGAAGATCGACTTCTGCTGTGACTTCGCCCCTCTCCACAACCCGGCCCATCTGCTTGGCATCAGGGCTTGCCAGGAGGTTCTGCCTTCAGTGCCTCAGGTCGTGACGTTCGACACCGCCTTCCATCAGACGATGCCGCCTTACGCCTACATGTACGGCCTCCCTTATGAATATTATGACAAGTACCACATCCGCCGCTACGGCGCCCACGGAACGAGCCATCAGTTCGTGGCGAAGAAGGGCGCTGAGATGGTCGGCCTTGATCTGAACAACTCAAGGATCATAACCTGCCACATCGGTAACGGAAGCTCCATCACCGCTATCGTGAACGGAAAGTCAATCGACACCTCTATGGGTCTCACTCCGCTTGAGGGTCTGGTCATGGGAACCCGCTGCGGCGACGTGGACGCAAACGCCGTCCTCTACATGATGAAGAAGGAGAATCTCACTCCTGATCAGATGTACGACATCGTGAACAAGAAGAGCGGTTTCCTCGGAGTCTCCCGGAAGACTTCCGACGCCCGTGAGCTGGACGAGCTCGCCAACAACGGCGACCGCCAGGCCAAGCTTGTACTCAAGATGCTGACATTCCAGATGATCAAGTACATCGGAGCCTACACCGCCGAGATGAACGGAGTCGACGCCATCTTCTTCACCGGTGGTATCGGCGAGCACAACAGCCGTCTGCGCCGCAGGGTCTGCGAGAACTTCACCTATCTCGGACTTGCATTCGACTACGAGGCCAACACCGCCTGGGGAGTTGACACGGTGATCTCACTGCCGGATTCCAAGGTCAAGGTCGCCCTTGTCACAACCGACGAGGAACTCGTCATCGCGCGCGACACCATGCACCTCGTGCAGAGCATGGATGAATAGTATCAATCTAAAAAAAAAGAAATATCATGATCACAAAATTCGCTGACGTATTCGCCGAACTCAAAGAGAAAGGCGTATGCAAAAGATTGGTGGCCGCCTGGGCTGTTGACGAGCACACGATTGTGGCTTGCGCCAAGGCTTCGGAGTTGGGTTTCGTGAAAGTTACCCTTGTAGGTGACAAGGAACTCATCAGAGAGACCTGCCAGAAGAACGACATCGACATCGAACTCTTCGAGATTGTCAACGAGCCGGTTGAACTCAAGGCTGTCTCAAAGGCCGTTCAGCTTGTTCACGATGGTGAGGGCGATGTCCTGATGAAAGGGCTTTGCTCCACGGACAAGTTCCTCCGCGCTATTCTCAACAAGGAGACCGGACTTCTCCCTCAGAAGGGCGTGCTCAGCCACGTCGGTGTCATCGAAAGCCCTAACTATCACAAACTCCTCTTCCTGTCAGACATGGCCGTGATTCCTCTTCCTGACTTCCGCCAGAAGGTGAAGATCGCCGGTTATCTCGTGGGGGTGGCCAAGTCATTCGGCATCTCAAAGCCAAAGCTGGCGTTCATCGCCGCATCCGAGCAGGTGCTTGATTCCATGCCTGCCTGCATGGAGGCCGCCGCTCTCGCCAAGATGGTTGACCGCGGACAGATCAAGGGCTGTGTCGCTGACGGCCCTCTGGCTCTGGATGTCGCGATCGACAAGGAGTCTGTGGAGATCAAGAAACTTGTCAGCCCGGTTGCCGGTGACGCTGACTGTCTTGAGTTCCCTAACATCGAGTCCGCCAATGTGTTCTGGAAGACAAACTCCAAACTCGCCACTGGTGTTAAGCAGGCTGGAATGCTCGTCGGAACGACTGTCCCTTGCGTGCTCGCGAGCCGCGCTGACAGCGTTGACACCAAACTGAACTCCATCGCTGAGGCCGTGATGTTTGTCAACAAGTAGTATTAATAATCAAACCATTCCTCATCACTTGAAGTATTTTGATGAGGCGGATAGAACATATTCCTCGGAGGAAACTTCGAGGAATATTTCATTCTGAGCTTGTCGAAAAGCTCCGCCGTGTGCCGCGCGAGCCCCGGCCCTTTGTAAGTGCTTGTGTTGGAGATGAATATCCAGCACTCCCCGTCAGGGAAGTACTTGATCAGCGCGCTGGTTCCGGCGAACGTGCCGGTACGTGTCCAGTAACCGTCCTTGGTGTCGTTCCATCCGAGGGAGTAGGTGCTCTCGTCAAAATATTCTGTCATCTGATCCACGCTCTCCCGGCTGATGATGTCCGGGACTTCCGGTCTCCCATCAATAGATGCCACAAACAGAGCCAGCTCCGGCGTGGAGGCCGCCCATGCGCCCGCTCCGGAAAGACCTGTCACGTTGTTGCCGCCGTAGCATCGGGTGACTTTCCTGCCGCTGTTGTTGAATTCTTCCGCCGGTTCGTCATCGTGCTGGACGTAGTAGCGTGTCTCGTTGGGGAGCTTGTGCTTGTAGTAGTTGCCTGCGATGTGGAAATCGACACATCCGGCCGGCCGAAGGACATTCTCCTGCAGGAATGTCTCGTAGTCCATCCCGCTGACCTTCTCAATCACCATGGAAAGAGCCAGATAGCCGAAGTTTGAATATTCCTGCGCGGTTCCCGGAACGAATTTCAACCGTCTTTTCAGTTGGAGCTCCATCAACTGTTCCTGTGTGGGAGCCTCGCTCCAACCGTTCTGCATCATGATCCAACGTGTGGAGAACATCGGATCTCCGCCACGTCTGGAGAATCCGCCCTTGTGGCGCAGCAGGTCCTCGACTGTTATCCTGTAGTAGAGGGTGTCCTTGATGGCCGCGTTGTAGGTGGAGTCGTTCAGGATTCCGTCAGGGCCGAAGACATGATCCTTGATGTTGAGAAGTCCTCTGTCCTGAAGCACCATTATCCCTGCGGCTGTCACCAGTTTGGACACGGAAGCCATTCTCAGGATGTACCCCGGCTGCATCTCAAGGCCAGAGTCCGCCTCGCCGTAGCCTTTCGCGAAAAGCAGGGAATCGTTCCTCATTACGGACAGTGACGCACCGTGTATGGCCCAGTAGGTCAGGTAGTTCTTTACCATCCTGTCGAATCCGGCCAATGAGGACGTGTCCGACATCTCGTTTGTCAGGGTCACGTTGAGGTTGACCGGCACAGGGCGGGATTCCCGCTCCGCCGACGCTCTTTTCCCGAATGCGGATTTCCCGGCGATGACGACAATCAGCGTGGCGACAAGTCCCGCCACGGAAATCAAGAGTATCCTCCTGGTTCTGGAATCCGACATATTCCTAAATCAATTCCGCTTTTTTGCCGAAGTCAATGATGAAACCGGCTGTTCCGTCTATCCCGAGAATCGAAGAGTCGATGCAGAGGTCGTAGTCTGACGCGGCTCCCCAGTTGCCGAATGTGAAGAAGTTGTAGTAGGTCTCCCTTGTCCTGTCTTGGCGAGAGATCCTGGACCGCGCTTCCTCCGGGGAGATGTTCAATCTTTCCGAAACTCTTTTCACGCGGTCTTCTGACGGAGCTGTGACGAACACGTCAAGACATTTCAGATCGCGGAGAATATAGTTGGAACACCTGCCTACGAAGATCGCGGAGCCTTTCGCCGCCAGGTTCCTGATCACTTCGCTTTGGATCTTGAACAGTTCGTTGTCGCCGACGTAGTTCCGCGCGTCGCCGAATCTTCCGGTGTCGAAGAAGGATGAAATGTTGAAGATGCTCCTCTTCTCATCGCTGCGTTCGAACAGTTCCTTGCTGAATCCGCTCTCGTCCGCAGCCCTTGAAATCAATTCATTATCGTAAACGGGGATGCCAAGGATCTCGCTGATCTTCAACGCGACGAGCTTGCCGCCGCTTCCGAACTGGCGTCCGATGTTGATTATCGTGTTTTGTCCGTTCATATTCATTGGTTTTTAAGAGATCGCACTCCCAAGAATCGTTGGTTCGTCCCCGTCCTTGAGTTTGCTGAATTTGCGCATGAGGTTGCCGATCATGATCAGTGTCGTGACACAGGCCAGTGCATCAGAGATCGGGAACGCCGCGAACACTCCATGAATGCCAAAGAACGGCGGCATCAGGTACAGCAGCGGCACAAGGTAAAGCAGCTGGCGGCTGAGGGACAGGAATATTGACTTCCGGACCATTCCGAGGCTTTGGAACAGGTTGGTCGATACCATCTGCCAGCCCACAATCAGCACAACCGGATTCATCACTCTCAACCCTTTCTCCGCCACCTCTTTAAGGCTTGAGTCATTGGTGAAGATGCTGACCATCACTCCCGGGAGGAACTCCGAGGCGATGAACCAGAAACCGGTTACGATAGTGGCCCACATCGACGTGCGCAGGAAGACCTCGCGGACTCTTGAATATTTCCTCGCCCCGAAATTGTACCCTGCGATAGGCTGCATTCCCTGGTTGAATCCCATCACCACCATGATGAACAGGAAGTTGATCCTGTTGATGATGCCGAACGCACCGATGGCAAGGTCGCCGCCGTACTTGAGCAGCTGCTGGTTGATGAACATTGTCACGATGCAGGAGGCCGAGTTCATCAGGAAAGGCCCCATGCCGATTGACAATGAATCCTTCGCGATTCTCCACTCCAGACTGAAGAACCCTTTCGGCAGTCGCAGGACATTGTCCTTCCGTGTGAAGTAGTAGATTGAATATGCCAGCGAGACGGCCTGGCAGATCACCGTCGCCAAAGCGGCTCCGCGCACACCCATCCCGAATGTGAAAATGAATATCGGGTCCAGGATGCTGTTGAGGATCACCGTGAAAAGGGTCAGCCCCATCGCCATCTTCGGATTGCCGGAAGACCGGATGATGCTGTTCAGACCGAAGTAAAGATGGGTGATGACATTCCCGTAGAGAATGATCTCCATGTAGTCCCTTGCGTATTTCAAGGTGTTGGCGCTTGCCCCGAAGAAGTTAAGGATGGGATCCAGGAACATCAGGCAGAACACGGTGAAAAGGAGTCCCACGATGCAGTTCAGGGTCACTTCGTTTGCCAGGACCTTGTTGGCGATCCTATAGTTCCGCTGCCCGAGCAGCACGGAGATCATCGTCGCCGCTCCGACACCGACGAGGGTACCCAGCGCAGTGCTGAGGTTCATCAGCGGGAAGGTTACGGCAAGCCCCGAGATGGCCAGCGATCCGGTTTCGGGAATATGCCCGATGTAGATGCTGTCCACCATATTATACAGAGAAGACGCAGTCATGGCGATGATTCCAGGGACTGCGTACTTCTTGAGCAATTGTCCTATGCTCTCACTTCCAAGCTCCGTCGGGGCTGTCTGTGTCTGTGACATATCCTTATGGTTTGTCAACAATTTCAATCTCAAAAGTCAGGGGAGCGTATTTCGGGATGGATTTGCCGCTTCCGCTGTAGCCGTAGCCAAGATAGGAGTAGAACGCGCACACGCCCTTTTCGTAGGCCTTCAGTTTTGACAGGCAGTAGGCGAATCCCTTGATGGTGGTGCTGCCGTTCGAAGAACTTGAGCCACCGAGGGTTATGTCGGAATAATTCTTGTTCAGCTTCACTTGCTGAGGCTGGTATGTCTTCGATGACGAGTAGATTCCATAGAATTTCGCCGTGTCTTCAACCGTCGTGTCGAAAACCTGCCCGTTCAGCAGTCTTCCCGTGTAGTTGATGTAGAACGTTGTGTCGCGCGGCAGGGTTGTGGTGTCGGCCGGCTCCTTGAGCTGTTGGTAGTAGTAGCCGTAGAAGGTGGAATCCACATCGTTCATCCTGTGGGCGGTGTATCTTTCCAGAGAATCTATCTCCCATTTGTGGATGTCGTCGGTCTTGTCTGTAAGGGTGATGGTGTAGATGACATTGGTTCCGGACTCGTTCTTGAAATAATCGTCGCCTGTCTCGTAGCCTTCGTCGCCGTCAATGGTCACGTTAAGCCATCCGGGAATGACGGCTGTCCTTGTCCCGCCGACTTTCATGCCTCTGATCATGTCCAGGATTCCAGCCTGTGTCGCAAGCTCGCTGTTCAGCACCACGGTAGGCCCGTAATAGTTGCCTTTCGTGTAAGAGCCAATCTGTTGCGCCACTTTCTCCTCGGATGTGCTTCCGATGTTGCCGTCCAGATCGGTGGCCGTGTACCGGATGAAAAAGTAGAGATCTTTGTCGGAGATGGACGCGCCTGTTCCCGGTTGGTCGTCAGTGATGTATATTCCCAGACCCGTAGGCTTGACATTCGGAAAATGTGTGTTCAGCCAAGCCTCAAGGTAAAGCTTGTTGTCCCCGTTCTTTGATTCGGTGACCTCCTTGGCGCACGCGCCGGCCATAGTGATCACGGCGGCCGTGATTCCACAGAACTTGATGATCTTGTTTTTGAGTATGCTCATATCAATTTCCTTTCGTTTATTTGTTGGTGACGTCCGTTATCCACAAATGATAGGCCAATGCTGAATTTCCTGGCACTGTTCCTGTCTTGTGCTTCCCGAATCCGTTTTTCCCGTTGAAGAGAATGTAGCACTCGTCCCCGCTCTTTACTCCGACGATGCCCTTTCTCAGACCTTTCACGAGTTTGTCCCCGGAAAGATCGACCGTGCTGACCTTGAACATGGTGGTGTCCGAGACAGTCCATTGCGCCGATTCGGCGATCTCCTTGCTGTTGGTCACGAACATGTTGCCGGAAGACAGGCTGGAACTCTTGACGCAGTGGCCGGCATAGTAGAACGACACGCTGCCGTTGTCCTCCAACGCCTCGCCTTCGCCCTGCTTCACCGTGACCCTTACCGAACCATCGAAGTATTCCACGGTAGCCCCGGAGCCTTCGGGAGCCAGGGAGCTGACGATCGATTCTATGTTCTTGTCCTGCTGCGAATAGGCGTTCTCCGTCTCTGTCTTGCCGCAGGACGGGGACAACATGGTAAGGACAGCCATGGCGGCCAGTGCCGTTATGATGTGTTGATTCGTTGTCATATTCCAAAAAACTCTCCTGCCGCTTTCAAGATGTATGCCTCGGCGTCGGACGGGGCCGCCAAATCCTTGCCTATGGTCAGCTTGCCGCCTGCCGCGCACTCATGCCCGCCTCCGTTGAAGAACCTTGCCGCGCACTCGTTCGCCGAAGTTCCGGCCTTGGATCTGACGGAAACCTTGAAGATGTCGTTTTCCTGGGTCAGGAATATGCTCATGCGCACCGACGCGATCGACAGCGGCATGTTCACAAATCCCTCGCTTTCGCCTTTCCTGAAGTCGAACCTTTTCTGTGTCAGCTCATCCAGAATGATGTACGCCACCCCGTACCCTGTGATCTTAAGCCGTTCGCTCATGAGAAACCCCATCAGCCTAAGGCGGTTTTCACGATAGTTGTTGTATAGCTCCGACAGGATGGCATCGCGGTTCACCCCCGCCTCGATCAGTTTGGATGCCATCTCCAGCGTGCTCGGAAAGACCGAATTCGCGAAGTTGTTGGTGTCTGTTGTCATTCCGGTAAGCAATGCGGTGGCGCAGTCCGCAGGCAATGCGGAAGCGTTCCCGGCGATGTCCGGCATCTCCATCAGAATCCAGAACAGCAGCTCGCTCGCGGAGGAGATCCCTGTCTTTGAGAACACTAGGTCAAACGATTCGGCCTCGGGATTCAGATGATGGTCAATCAGTATCTTATGCGCGCCTGAACCTCTCAACAAGCCCTCCATGTCCGCTGTCCTGGAGAAGGAGTTGCAATCCTGACAAATGATAAGGTCGCTTCCCTCGATTCTCTTCCGTGCTTCCTCACCGTTTTCATCGAACGCGATCAACTTCCCGGTTCCAATCCCTTTCGTAATGAAGGCGATTGAATCAGGGATGCTGTCCGGCACGATCAGTACCGTGTCCTTGCCCTTGACGCCTGTCAGATAGCTCAGCATGGCGGCTCCACTGCCTAAAGCATCCCCGTCCGGATGGGTGTGGACGACGATGGTGATGCGGGAAGAACTGCCCGTCAGCTTGTCTAAAATTGCGATGTCTTTCATTGCTGTCTGCAAAATTACAAATATTATATTGCATTTCATAAATCAATTTTCTAACTTTGTCAAGAATTGACGTATAGTCTTTTCACAGGTAAGAAAAACATAAAAACCAAGAATAATGAACAAGACACTGAAAACGATTCTCTGCATCGTACTTGCGCTTTGCGCGATCTTTTTAGTCTATGAGATCTACGACGGCATTATGGAGCCTGTCAGATTCAACAAGGAGGTTGTGGCCAGGCAGAAGGTCGCTGTCCAGAGGCTGAAGGACATCCGGGAGCTTCAGGTAGCTTTCAAGAGCATGAACGAGAGGTTCACCGCCTCATTCGACACCCTCAAGCAGTTCTACAACAACGGCCAGATGGTTGTCCTCATGCAGGTCGGCTCGAAGGATGACTCCCTTGCCGTGGCACACACCAACGATGTAAGGAAGTCACACAAAGGAATAACCGATGAGGGTCTTTACAAGCTCTATCAGGAAGGGGACAGGCGTCTCGTGTTCTCGATCCAGAACAAGATCGCTGTCAAGGATACCCTGTTCAACAACAGACCGGACTTCGACATCAATGCCATTGATGAGATTCCGTTCGCGACCGAGGGCGAGACCGTGGCCGCTGTCACCAAGGTTGAGATGGACGCCATCGTGAAGAAGGTCTCAGGTGTGAACGTGCCTCTGTTCGAGGCGAAGATGCCTTGGAAGTCAATTCTTAACGGCATGAACCACCAGCTTGTTGTGAACAAAGTCGCAGAGTGCGAGGATCAGGGCCGCTACGAAGGCCTTATGGTCGGCAGCGTCACCGCGCCTAACAACAACGTGGGCAACTGGGAGTAGGACGATCATCCAACTCGGAATAGATGGATTGGAATCCAAAACAGAAGATTAACGGAATATCCATTCAAGTCTGCTTGAATGGATATTCTTTTAAGGTGTCGGACGGTTCGTCGGTGGAGGAGTCCGGATGGCGCGGGGCGGACACTGTCTTTACAGCCAAGGAGCTTCAGCGCCGTTATCCGCAGGTTGAGGTGTCCCTTCTGACCCCGAAGGTGGCGTTGGTCCCATCCTCGTTTTTTGAAGAGTCATCCATGCGCCAAATCCTTTCTGACACTGTCATTCTCGGAGAGGACGATGAGGTGCGTCATGTCGCGTTCCCGGAGTATGCGGCTGAACTTGTCTATTCATTGACAATAGGGGAGATGCTGTCAAGGACCATCTCGCAGGCTGTCCTTGATGCGAATGGGAGGCAGGCTGAGGTTCTTCCGGAGATGTACTGCATTCTGAAGGATCTCGGGAGGGTGGATGAATATAACAGGATAGTCGCCTCCTACGCCTCAGGCTATCTTCATCTGGGAATATCCCAGGGCCGAAACCTGCTTCTGGCCAACGTGTTCAGTGCGGCGGACTTCACGACTGCCGAGTATTTCCTGTTCATGGCGGTGAGAAAACTGCAGCTCAATCCGGAGGTCTCGTCCGTCTATTTCAGGACCCCGTTGACCGGGGAGGAGGAGATGTCCTTGTACCGTTACTTTAAATCAGTTGAAAGGCTATGAGGATAATCGGAGGAAAACTGCGCGGCAAGACAGTCAATCCACCGGCCGGCTACAAGGCCAGACCGACCACCGATTTCGCCAGGGAGGGGCTCTTCAACGTGCTTGACAACGAGTACGAGTTTGAGGACCTGAAGGTTCTGGATCTTTTCGGGGGCACAGGCGCGGTCGCGTTCGAGTTCGCCTCAAGGGGGGCGGCGAGGGTCTGGTCTGTGGAGATGGCCAGAGAGAACGCGTCGTTCATCAAGACAGAGGCACGGCGGCTTGGTCTGGACAACGTCACGATGGTGAGGGACAACGTGTTTGATTTCCTTGACATCTGCCATGAGAAGTTCGACATCGTGTTCGCCGATCCGCCTTATGCCTTGGAAGGCCTTGAGACAATCCCCGACAAGGTGTTTTCCGCCGGCATCCTCCATCCCGGATGCTATTTCATCCTGGAGCACGGTGACGAGCACTCATTCGCGGACCATCCTTGTTTTAGGAAGGAAAAGAAATACGGAAGGGTTCATTTCTCCTTTTTCAGCAAGGATGAAGAATGACCGCACTATAAAAGATAATTAGTCAACACTATAAAACTGACAACGATGTACGATTCCAAGAACGGGCTTTGGATAGCCCAAAGTTCAGAAGGTCCGGTTTCCATCATCGGAAAGATGGCGAACAGGCACGGTCTTGTGGCCGGAGCCACCGGCACCGGAAAGACGGTCACACTTCAGGTCATGGCCGAGACTTTCTGCCAGGCGGGAGTCCCTTGCTTCATGGCGGACATGAAGGGGGATCTTTCGGGAATATCCCAACCTGGACGTATAAGTGGATTCATTGAGAAGAGAATGGCGGAATTCGGAGTGGAGAACCCTATGTTTCAGGGATGTCCGGTTCGTTTCTACGATGTTTTCGGTGAGCAGGGACATCCGCTCAGATGCACGGTCTCGCAGATGGGACCCCGGTTGCTGAGCCGTATCCTCGGTCTTAATGACACCCAGGAGGGAGTGCTCAACATCGTCTTCAGAATCGCTGACGAGCGCGGACTTCTCATTCTCGACATCAAGGACTTGCGCTCCATGCTCAATTTCGCCCTTGATCACGCGTCTGAATATTCCTCAATCTACGGCAACATCGCGTCGGCGTCGGTCGGAGCGATCCAGAGGGCTATCCTTGCACTTGAGAATGATGGCGCCGACAAGTTTTTCGGCGAGCCGTCCTTTGATATTCAAGACCTTCTGGCCTGTGAGGGAGGAAAGGGAGTGATGAGTGTTCTGGCCGCCGACAGACTGATGATGAAGCCGAAGCTATATTCAACCTTCCTTCTTTGGCTTCTTTCGGAGTTATATACAACTCTCCCGGAGGTCGGTGACATGGAACTGCCAAAGCTTGTGTTCTTCTTCGACGAGGCGCACATGCTCTTTGACGACACGCCCAAGGCGTTGGCTGACAAGATCGAGCAGGTCGTGAGGCTTATCCGGAGCAAGGGCGTGGGTGTCTATTTCGTGACCCAGAGTCCGACTGACATTCCGGAAAGCATCCTCGGCCAGCTCGGCAACCGCGTGCAGCATGCCTTGAGGGCGTTCACCCCCAAGGATCAGAAAGCGGTGAAAGTCGCTGCGGAGACTTTCAGGGCCAATCCGGCGTTCGACACATCCGAGGCTATCATGAATCTCGGGACTGGTGAGGCTTTGGTGTCGTTTCTGGAGGCGAACGGAGCTCCGGGCGTTGTTCAGAAAGCGAAAATCCTTTTCCCGCTCAGCCAGATCGGGGCGATTGACACCTCGCAGAGAAGCCAGTTGATAAAGTCGTCCAGAATCTACGGGAAGTACGACACTCCTGTTGACCGTGAGAGCGCGTTCGAGGTGCTGCTGGCGCAGGCCCGTAAGGACGAGGAGGAAGCCGCGGCGGAGGCACAGGCGAAGGAGGCCGAGAAGAAGTCCGCCAAGGGTGGCGGCCTGTTCGGCAAGCTTGCCAAGGCGGTGGTCACGGCTGTGACCGCGTCCGTAGCCGCCTCTGTCGGCACCGCTGTCTCCAACAAGGTGGCCGGCGGTAAGACCCAAAAGACCAAGAAGGTAAGCACCGGCAACAAGGTGGTGAAGAGCGCCACTTCGGCGGCCACCCGCACCGTGACCAGGGAACTGAGCCGCTCCATACTCGGGAATCTGATTAAGTAACATTCAAAAAATAACCTGCATCATCTTAAGGAATCTTTTCGGCCTAGATCTCTTTTCTCATCAGTCATGTGCCACCGGCACACTCCTTCTTCAAAAAAAGATCTATCCTCGAAAATCTTCTCTTAATCTGAAGCAACTTATTTTTTTCATGTTCCTAAATAACAAATAACAAATCAAAATGAAGAATTATCTTTGCACCGCTCTGGTTTTGTCCCTGATGACTGCCGGAACAGTATCGGCCCAAAGTTGGGCGCCTGCCGGCGACCGCATCAGGACGGCGTGGGCTGAGGAGGTCACGCCGGAGAATGCCCACAGGGAATATCCCCGCCCTCAGATGGTGAGGCCGGATTGGAAGTCCCTGAACGGTTTGTGGGAATATTCAATCACCCCTAAGAACGCCGCTGTCCCGGAAAAGTTTGACGGACGGATTCTGGTTCCTTTCGCGGTGGAGTCCTCGCTTTCCGGTGTCGGACGCACATTGACACCTGACGATGCCCTTTGGTACAGGACTTCGTTCAAGGTGCCTTCCGCCTGGCGAGGCAAGCGTCTGATGCTGAACTTCGAGGCTGTGGACTGGCAGGCTGATGTGATTGTCAACGATGTGCAGGTCGGCAGACACACGGGAGGCTACACTCATTTTTCGTTCGACATCACCCCTTACCTTAAATCCGGCGACAACACATTGGTCGTCAGGGTTGAGGATGCCACAAACAATGATTTCCAGCCTCGTGGCAAACAGGTCCGCGAACCGAAAGGCATCTGGTACACAGCGGTTTCGGGAATATGGCAGAGCGTCTGGATCGAGCCGGTCTCAAAAGCGCGGGTTACAGACTATTATGCTGTTTCGAACATAAAGGACGGGACGATGAGCGTTTCTGTGGCCACGGAAGGCATGCAGGAAGGGGATGTTGTAAGAGTAAAGTTGCTCGATGGCGGTGTGGGGTATTCGACAGAGAACGGCATCAAGGGCGATGTCCTCGCCCAGGGAAAGACTGTCCCGGACGGTACTGTGATGCTTCCTGTAAGTGATGCCAAGCTGTGGTCTCCTGATTCGCCTTACCTTTACGGACTGGAGATCTCCGTGCTTCGCGGAGGCAAGGTGATCGACTCGGTGCATGGCTACACGGCGATGAGGGAGGTTTCCCTTTATTTAAAGAACAAGAACACGAAACTTCTCGGCCTTAACGGCCAGCCTCTGTTCCAGTTCGGCCCTCTCGATCAGGGTTGGTGGCCGGACGGACTGTACACCGCTCCGACAGACGAGGCTCTGAAATATGATATTCAGAAGACCAAGGACTTCGGATTCAACATGATCCGCAAGCACATCAAGGTTGAGCCGTCGCGCTGGTTCTACTATTGCGACCAGATCGGAATGCTTGTTTGGCAGGACATGCCTTGCTTTGCATCCAACAATCTGAACAAATGGGTGGTACACAACTACAGTGAGGGCACGGATTTCCCTGCCACCCCTCAGGCCAAGGCCAATTTTTATAAGGAGTGGTCCGAAATCATGGCTCAGGTGAAAAAGTTCCCGTGCATCGTGATGTGGGTGCCTTTCAACGAGGCCTGGGGACAGTTCGACACCAAGGCCGTCGTGGACTTCACGAGAGCGCAGGATCCTACGAGGCTCATCAACATGTCTTCCGGCGGCAACTGGGAGCCGGATTGCGGAGACGTGATGGACAACCACCATTATCCTTACCCGGCGATGTACCTTTGGGAGCCTAAGATGGCTGCCGTGCTTGGGGAATATGGCGGCATAGGCCTTCCGCTTCAGGGCCATCTTTGGCAGACTGACCGCAACTGGGGCTATGTCCAGTACAAGAACGGAGACGAGGTCCTTGATGAATATGCAAGGTTCGCCGACCAGTTGATTCTCCTGATCAAGCAAGGTGTCTGCGGTGCGGTCTATACCCAGACGACAGATGTTGAGGGAGAGGTGAACGGTCTGATGACCTACGACCGTAAAGTTGTCAAGATGAATGAGGGGAAACTTCGTGAGATCAACACGAAGGTGATAGGGTCAATGCCGATAAAATAATCAACGAGCGATATGGAGAATCTTTTTGACATCAAAGGTAAGGTTGTGGTGATGACAGGCGCTTGCGGAGTGCTTGGGGCCACTATAGTGAAATATTTCGCCGCTCAGGGAGCCAAGGTGGCTCTTCTGGATCTTGACCGTGCCTCAGAAAAGGGTGAGGCTATCGTGGCCGAGATCAAGGCAGAGGGTGGAGAGGCTTGCTTCCTGCCTACCAATGTGCTTGACAAGGAGACACTTGAGGGTAATTGCAAGGCCATCGTGGAGAAATTCAGAGGAATAGACATCCTTCTGAACGCCGCAGGAGGAAACATGGCTTCCGCGACCGTTCCGCCGGAGAAGACAATCTTCGACCTTGACGTTGACGCTGTGCGCAAGGTTGTGGATCTCAATCTGTTCGGGACTGTCCTGCCGACCATGGTCTTCGCAAGGGCGATGGTGGAGAAGAAGAAAGGCTCGATCATCAACTTCTGCAGCGAGACATCCTTGAGGCCTCTTACCCGTGTGGCTGGTTATGGTGTCGCCAAGGCCGCCGTGGCCAACTGGACCAAGTACTTGGCCGGAGAACTTGCCATCAAGTTTGGCGAGGGTATCAGAGTCAACGCCATCGCTCCGGGATTCCTGCTTACTAACCAGAACCGTTCCCTGCTCACGAATCCTGACGGCAGTCTGACCGACCGGTCGCACAAGATTCTGGCCCACACGCCGTTCGGACGTTTCCTTGAGCCGGAGGAACTTCTCGGAACCCTCCACTGGCTGGCTTCCGACGCCTCAAAGGCCGTGACGGGAACTATCAATGTTGTGGACGGAGGTTTTGACGCATTTTCAATTTAGCGTTTCGCTAAATTGAAAATGCATTTTCTGATTCAACCCCCAGTCTCTTCGTGACAGCCCCTGAGGGGCACGGGGAAAGGATTCCCCGAACCCCTTCGGTCGCTTCGCTCCGAGTGTAGGCTATATTATGGATTTAATTGAGTTATTATTTTTTAATTGAAAATGAATAAGAATATATATTTGATGCGGGAGAGTTGGAGATGGTACGGCCCGAACGATCCTATCTCTCTGGACTACATACGCCAGACCGGCGTGACGGACATCGTTCACGCGCTCCATCATATTCCTAACGGTCAGGTGTGGCCGGTCGAGGAGATAAAGGCCCGCCAGAAGATGATCGCCGACTGGGGACTCACCTGGAGCGTGGTCGAGAGCGTGCCTGTGCACGAGCACATCAAGACTCAGACGGGTGACTATCTCCAGTACATCGAGAACTACAGGCAGACTCTGCGAAATCTGGCGGAGTGCGGCATCAAGTGCGTGACCTACAACTTTATGCCTGTGCTTGACTGGACTCGCACCGATCTGGACTACAGACTTCCGGACGGCTCGACCTGCCTTCGTTTCGAGAGAGCGGCACTGCTGGCGTTCGACCTTTTCATCCTGAAAAGACCGGGAGCGGAGAAGGAATATTCAGCCGGGGACATCGCCAAGGCGAAGGCCCGTTTCGAGAAGATGGACGCCGAGGAGATCCACAAACTCACCCGAACGATGATCGCCGGCCTTCCTGGCAGCGAGGAGAGTTTCACCCTTGACCAGTTCAGAAAAGAGCTCGAAAGGTACGATGGAATTGATCCCGAGAAACTTAGAAGCAATCTTATCTTCTTCCTGAGCCAGATCTGCCCAGTGGCTGACGAAGTTGGAGTGAGGATGGTCATCCATCCGGATGACCCACCGTTCCCGATTCTTGGTCTTCCAAGGATCCTTTCAACGGCGGATGATTTCCGTAAACTGATCGCCGCGGTTCCTAACTGGTCCAACGGCCTTTGCCTCTGCACTGGTTCGTTCGGCATCAGGGCTGACAACGATCTTGTCGGAATGATGCGCGAGTTTGGGGACAGGACTGATTTCGTGCATTTCAGAAGCACGAAGCGTGACGCCGAGGGCAACTATTTCGAGGACACGCACCTTGCCGGAGACGTGGACATGTACGGCATGATGAAGACCTTGCTTGAGATCATGCAGGAGCGTGGGTTCCGCGTCTTCTGCCGTCCTGACCACGGCCACCGGATGTGCGATGACCTTCAGAAGAAATCCAACCCGGGATACTCATGCTACGGCCGAATGAGAGGCATCGCAGAGCTTCGAGGACTTCAGATGGGCATCGCAGGATCAATATATCCTGAAAAATAATGCCCGTTGTTTATGTTTTGATTCTCGCTGTTGATGCGTTCTCACCCTGATGACATTCCATACAAATCAAGACAGTTTCTTGGACTAATAGAAGATATTCACCATGAAGACATTAAAAACCATTTTTCTGGCAATATGCCTTTCACTCGTGACCACTGTGACGGGATATTCACAGAACCATTATCAGCCGACTCCGGAGAACATTGAGGCACGTCGGCAGTTTGTCAACGACCGCTTCGGAATATTCCTGCATTGGGGAATATATGCGTCATACGCGCAAGGGGAGTGGTATCTCCAGCTCGGCGGCCTGAACAAGGATGAATATGCCCACGCTGCTTCCGCTTTCTACCCTGCCGGCTACAACGCCGAGGAATGGGTTAAGGCTTTCAAGGATGCCGGTGCCGGCTATGTGACGATCACCTCCCGTCATCACGATGGTTTCTCTATGTTCGACACCAAGGCTTCGGACTACAACATCGTCAAGGCTACCCCTTGGGGAAAGGATGTGATGAGGGATCTGGCTGACGCCTGCCATAAGGAAGGCCTGAGCCTTCAGTTCTACTATTCGATTCTGGATTGGATCAGGGAGGATTACCCTCTTGGCGAGTCTGGCCACATGACCGGCCGCAAGGGCGACCATCCTGACTATGACCACTATCTTGGCTTTATGAAGCAGCAGGTGAAAGAGTTGATGACCCAGTACGCCCCTGTCCGCGCCCTCTGGTTCGACGGTTATTGGGACCACAAGCGCGACTCGATTCCTTTCAACTGGAAGATGCCTGAGTTCTATGAATATATTCATTCAGTGAATCCGGCCTGCCTGATCGGCAACAACCATCACATCCAACCGATTGAGGGAGAGGATTTCCAGATGTTCGAGAGAGACCTTCCAGGCCAGAACACCGCCGGTTATTCCGAGGGTCAGATGGTCAGTGACAAGTTGCCTCTTGAGATGTGCCAGACGATGAACCACACCTGGGGCTACAGTGTGAAGGACCGGGACTACAAGACCGCCGCTCAGCTCATCGGCACTCTTGCGAAGGCTGTCTCTATGAACACCAATCTTTTGCTGAACATCGGTCCGCGCGCGGACGGCCGCCTTCCGGAAGCCGCTCTGTCTCTGTTGAAAGAGATCGGCCAGTGGATGAAGGTGAATGGTGAATCCATCAAGGGCTGCGGCCCCGGCCCGATCGCCGAGCAGGAGTGGGGAGTCTCGACCGCTCCTCTCACGGGTGGCAAGACCTTCTATATTCATGTCCTTCAGAACCCGGGTGCTGTCCTTGAGATTCCGGTCGCCAAGAAGGCCAAGGTCAAGTCAGTGACCGCATTGTATGACGGAACGGCCCTGTCAGTCAAGAAAGTCGGTGAGAATCTTTTCATAACCCTCCCGGCTGACCTTCCGGCGGAGGACTACGTCATCTCGGTGACGATGAAATAGCGTTCCCTCATCAGTCATCCGCCACCGGCACACTCTCTCTTAAAAAGACATCTATCGAAAATACTGCCAAATCTTTATCAGCTTATTTTTAAACGCTTACTAAAAGAGGGTGACGCAATGACGATCACGCGAAGAATTTCTCGTTCATTTTCGATGGAATAAAATGGAATATATCTCCAGCCTACGACCTCACCGAATGTCGTGACGCCAACCATGGATTCCATTCATCGCTCGATAATGGTAAGGAACATCCGGCCCGGGAGGATTTCCTGATAATAGCCGGAGATGCAGGATTGACCAAAAAACAAGCCTTGAAGATAATCGACCGGGTCCGTGAAGTGGTCAATAATCACTGAATATGTTACTATTCGGCAATTTTCCAGGACTCGATCGTGCGGGTCTGGGTGGAGATGTTGACTCCGACCTTGACGAGTCTTTTGCCGGACGCTGAGCCTATTCCGGACGCAGAGCCTGCCGAAGCGTCACGACGGGTCGCTTCGACAGGCTCAGCGACCGATGTGGCTTCACATCTCTCCGTCCCCTCAAGCCTGTACGGAATCAGATACCCTTTCTCATCGATCTGCCTGAGCGCCTCCTCGGCTGAACCATCCACCTTGAACTCAAAGACATAGACCCTGTCCTTGGTCCGGCACACGGCGTCCGCCCGTCCGACGGCGGACTTGACCTCGGCCTGGGTGTAGTAGCCAAGCAGCGAGAAGATCAGATAGATGATCGTCTGAAAATGCTTCTCGGACTTGTTCTCCAGATCGTAAGGAATTCCGGCAAGGTAGGACTGCATGAGCGTCAGAGCGGCATCAATGTCATGCTTGTACATCGCGACAAAGAACTTGGCCACAAATCCGCTTCCGGTCGTACTCTTGTTTTTATATTGCGCTAACAATCCTTGCGTGAAGCCGATCTTGACCTCTTTGTTAGGGTAACCCAAAGTGTAGAGATGCAGAGCCCGGTCATAGTCCTTGATGGTCAGGTAGCCTGTCTGGTAGAGCACCGGAAGGACATTGTCGCTGATCTCCGGAGAGACGTCGAAGTCGGACTCCGGAATCATCGGCATACTGTCAAGGGTCGTCTCGTCAATCTCTGAGTTCTTAAGTCTCTCAAGAAGGTATGTCGGAGTTCCAGTGTCGAACCAGTAGCTTCCGAAGTCCTGTGCGTCCAATGATTTGATCAGACTGAAAGGATTGTAGATGTCCTCGGACCGCCCGCTGAAATGATAGCCGTCATAGTTATGCTTGAGTTCTTCCAGAGTCTCCTCATAGGATATTCCCAGACTTTCGGCCATCCTCTTGACCGGCTCCTGCATCTGGGTCTCGATCTCGCTTTGGGAGATTCCGCAGATCGCTGAATATTTCGGCATCATCGAGATGTTCTGCAGATTGTTGAGTTCACTGAATATGCTGAGTTGCGCGAACTTGTTGATCCCCGTGATGAACACGAATCGAAGGTACGGATCCAGACTCTTGACAGGGCTGTAGAAGTTCCTCATGATCTGCCGCATCGGAATAAGCCTCTCCTGGTCGTTCATCACGTCCAGCAGCGGTGCGTCATATTCATCGATGATTATGACGGCCTTTTCGCCGGCCTGCTCCACCGCCACTTTTATTAATCGCTCAAAGCGTGCGTGTATGTCGTATTCGGAGAGATGATCATCCTTTCCGAACGTGATTTCATACTCCTCAAGTTTGTAACTTATTGTACGGAGTAACTGCTCTTCGTTAAGATGCTTGGCCGTGGACATGTCGAAGTGGAACACCGGATGCTTTGTCCACTCTTTCTTCACTTCTCCGGCCTTCAGCCCGTTGAACAGTTCCGCCTCCCCCGCGAAGTAACTATGGATCGTAGATGACAGCAGCGACTTCCCGAACCGCCTTGGCCTGCTCAGGAACACGTACTTGTAATTCTCCGCCAAGTCGTGAACGAATCCCGTCTTGTCGATGTAGAGATACCCTCCTTCGATAATATTCCTGAACGTCTGTATCCCGATCGGGTACCTGATCCTTTTCTCCTCCATAGCCCTTAGCAATTAATGTCCAATGCCAAAGATAGTGAATATTTCCAAAAATAGGTCAATATCTGTGAGGGTCTGAGAGGTCAATATCCGCTGTAAAACCAGCAATGCTTGTGATATTAATGGCCCGTTCCTCGCCCTATGTATTCAATTTTATCGATTGACGCAACTTGTTTTTTCAACATTACTTAAGGGCATTATCCGCAAAGAATGCC
>OLYC01000398.1_pt1 | contig 36638 bp, 37 predicted proteins | sample 1674271 | NCBI WGS metagenome assembly OLYC01 (sample SAMEA103958154, study PRJEB25191) | human gut metagenome
ACGATGAGATCAACCGCGCGGAGGTTGTGACCATCGTCAACCGCCTGCTGGGCCGCGAAGCGGATGAGGACTACATCGCGGACAATCTTCGCAAGCTCAACACCTTCCCGGATGTCAGCCGCAAGCATTGGGCGTATTACGCAGTCATGGAAGCCGCCAACGCTCACACTGCCGTGCTGGGCGAGAGCGAAAGCTGGAGCAAGTAAATTGTATCCCCCTGCGGGTGGTCTGAGAGCAGACCACCCGCACTTTTTAACTAAACCTAACCATTAAAAAAAGGAGCACTGAATATGCTGAAAATCACTGCCATTGGCAATCTGACCCACGATGTGGAACTGAAGATGAACGAGGCCACCGGCAAACCCTATGCCATCCTGCGTATCGCTTCGGACCGCCGCTATAAGGATAAGGACGGCAACAAGCTCACCGACTTTATCTCCATCAAGGTGCGCGGCCCTCTGGCCGAGCGCTGCGCGGCGTTTGCGTGGAAGGGCTGTAAGCTGGCAGCCACCGGCGATTTCGAGACCATCACCTTTGCGGACGATCCCCAGCGCCAGCCCGGTTTCCTCATCAAAGCCAGCGATGTGGAATTCCTGTCTCCCCGCAAGGCGGAGGACGCGGCACAGGCGGTGGAGGATATGTCCGCCAGTGAGGACGCCGCCTGATGAAAAATACCGGGATCACATATACCAGCGCTGAACGCAGCCCTGTGATCCTGCCGGAGATGGCCGAGCTGCTCCCGCCTTTGAGCGGGGAGCAGTCTGCCGCTCTGGAAGAGGATCTGCTGCGAAACGGCTGTTACTCCCCCATCATCGTCAATGAGGACATGGTGATCGTGGATGGGCATAACCGTCAGGCGCTGTGCGAAAAGCATGGTCTGCCCTATACGATGGCGGTATTCTCCTTCGAGGATCTGCTGGAAGCCAAGCAGTGGGCGCTGGATACCCAGAAGGGACGCCGCAACCTTGAAAAGTGGGAGCTGGGCAAGATCGCCCTGAAGCTAAAACCAGAGATTGAAGCCAAGGCCAAAGCCAACATGGCTGCTGGCGGACAGAATTTCCGCCCCAGTGAGGCCGAGGAAGGTTCGGCAACATTGCCAAACCTTCCTTCTGTTGAAAAAGCGGTAGATACCCGCAAGGAGCTGGCCGAAGCGGTCGGCTTGGGCGAGCGCACGATGGGCAAGGTCATACAGATCGACGAGAATGCTCCGGACGCCATCAAGGAGGCGCTTGATAAGAAGGAACTGTCCATCAACAAGGGCTATGACCTGACCCGTCAGCTTCAGGATGTGCCGGAGGATCAGCGGGAACAGGCTGCCGTGGAGCTGCTGGAATATGAAAAGGCAAAGAAGGACCTCAAACAGCAAAATGCGGAGATCGACCGCAGGGGCAAAGTTGCAAACACTTTCTGCAAGGCATACGAAAAGGCTTCTCTTCTGACCGCCACGGAAGAAAATGTCCGCTGCTGGACGGAAGGTACCCGCATGACGCCGGAGGAACTCCAGGACACCATAAAGGAATCCCGTGAGATCGCCCAGGTGTTCGCCGCCATTGCCGATATCATCGAGCAGAAGATCCTGCCCGCGGATTGGAGGTGTGTCGATGCAGGAAACGAAGAAAATGGCACCCAGCCGGATCGGAATCCCGCCTGACGCGCAGGCAGAGATTTTGCAAAAGCTGTCTGCCGAGACGAAGATCACTTCCTGTGAGATCGCGGAGATCTTGAAAAAGCATGATGTCTGCGGAGATATGGACGCGCTTCAGGACGCCTACCGGAAACGGCTGGGACAGCGTCTCCTGTCCAGCATCCGGGACGAGAACGGCAAGCGGGAAATCCTTTCCACCAGCGGCGGCGAGTATGTCATCGTGGATTGCTGCAATGACCCGCAGAAGCTGAAAGCCATTCAGCGCCGCATTCAGGCGCAGATGAACGGGTTAGATGTGTCTGCCGGGAAGGTGCGCGGACGGGTCCATCTCTTGGAACGTTTTGCGGGCTGGGTAAGAAAGGAGCGGTCAGATGGAGCAGCATGACAAAATGCTATCCCCGGAGGAACAGTACGCGCAGCTTGCGCCGACGCTGGACGCAGACGGTTTCTCGCTGTATGCCGCCGCGGAAGAAGTCACCGGGCTCAAGGTCTATGAAGAATTTCCCTATGAGGATAACCGGGGAATGTTTGAGATGGCAGACGGACACACGCTGCTTCGGTATCTGGAAGCGGCATACTTTGGGATCGTTACCTGGGAGATCGTCCCCGGCACGCCCTATGAGCGGGCGATTCTCGGTGAAGTGGATAAGACCTCACCGGAGTATCGCGCGTTTTATCAAAAGATCTGCGCGGGTGCGGCAGCGTACATCAAAAAACGTATTGGGAAGGAGAGACAGAATGTGAAGGAACCAATCTCAGAGATCAACAAAGAATCCTTCTGGGACCTGATTCATGAGGCAAAAAATGCCTGCGGGCAGGATATGGACGCTATGCTGGCCTATCTGAAAGACCGGCTGGTTTCTATGGGTCCCACGCAGGCGCAGAATTTCCACGACATCCTCCACGCCTATGAAGATCTCGCGGACAAGTTCGGACTGTGGGACGCCGCCGGGGTCATGAAGGAATATGGCTGCAGCGATGACGGCTTTATCGACTTTCGCGCCTGGCTCATTGCCCAGGGAAGGGACGTCTATCTGTCCGCGCTGGCAGACCCGGATTCTCTTGCGGAGGTCATCCCCTACGGGGACTGCTGCTTTGAGACGCTCAGTTATGTGGGAGATTATGCCTATGAGCAGCTCACAGGCAAAAGCGCCTATGACCAGACGGATTGGGCAAGGTATGAAACGCTGCTGGCAGAGCTGGAACAGGATATCGTCTATAAGGACGGCATCGAGTTTCCCAGAGAGGGCGCGGATCTGAAGAAATATCTGCCCCGGCTCTGCGCGAAGCATCCGGAGTGGGACGGTCAAACGCGCTGGAATCTGCAGCTGAAGGAGATCCGGGATCTGATCCATGCCGGAAAGGACTATGACCGGTGCCAGACATCAAATAAGAAGAAACGCAGCCGTGGAGGTGAGGCAAGATGAGCGAGTCCATGATTGTTGGTGTTGACCACGGCTATGCCGCTATGAAAACGGCACATTTCTCGTTCCCCTCCGGTCTGGTGGCATATGAGCATGAGCCATATACGCTGAAGGACGTGCTGGAATACGGCGGAAAATTCTATGTGGTGGGCAGCGGGCGTCAGGCGCTGCAGAAGAACAAAACGCAAACAGAGGATTATTACCTCCTCACGCTGGCCGCTATCGCAAAGGAGCTCTCCTTCCGTCATGCGGAGCCTGCGGCAGAGATCCATCTGGCGGCCGGACTGCCCCTCACCAGCTTTGGACGGGAGAAAAACGCATTCCGGGACTATCTGCTCCGAGATGGGAAAACGGTGAATTTCCGCTATGAAGGACAGGACTATTCCATCGCTATCCGCAAGGTGTCACTGTTCCCGCAGGGCTATGCCGCAGTCTTGACCCAGAGCATCCTGCTGGATGAGCCTTCTGTGATCGTGGCGGATATCGGGGGATGGACAGTGGATCTGATGCGCCTGGACAACCATATCCCCAATGCATCGACCTGCCGCAGTCTGGAACTCGGTATGATCCGCTGTCTGGATGAGATCGGTGAGCAGATCCGCCGCACGCTGGGCCTGTCTATGACGGCGGCACAGATGGAAAGCGTGCTGCGCGGCGATGCTGTCCATATCAACGAGGATGCCAGAAAAATTATTGACCGGCAGGCAGACGCCTATGTCCATCGCCTGCTCTCCGCCATTACGGAGAGCGGACTGGATACCCGCGCCATGCCTGCTGTTTTTCTGGGCGGCGGCGCGGCGATGCTGAAGCGGAATGTATCCGCCGCAGACGGCCTTTGCCGCCCAGTCATCCTTGACGATGTGTCCCTCAACGCCAAAGGCTATGAGCGGCTGGCAGAGCGGCTCACAAAGAACGATGAGCAGTAACAAAAAGCGGATCAATCTGTCATTTTCCATGTCCTCGCCCATCCAGCGCAGGGCGTGGAAGAAGCTGACGGAGATCCCCGCAGGACAGCGTACCGCCGCGGTCTGCCGCATGGTCTGTGAGCATAAAGGGCAGCAGGAACTGCTGGACGCCGTTCGCCAGACCATTCGGCAGGAACTGCGGGGAGTGCAGCTCACCAAAGAAGAAGCGCAGGATAGCGGCAGAGCCGGGGATGTAGATGAAAGCGTCCTCGGCTTTTTGCTTGCCCTGCAGGAAGGAGATGAGATGACCTGATCCGATATTTTGATATGTTCGCCGGCATCGGCGGTTTCCGCACGGGATTGACCCGCGCGGGCGGTTTCCGGTGTGTAGGACACTGCGAGATCGACAAATACGCCAATGCCAGCTATGAGGCCATTTATGAGCCGGGAAAGGAGGAACGATATTATCACGATGCCACAAAAATCGACCCCGCAGACCTGCCGGACTTTGACCTTCTGTGCGGAGGATTCCCTTGTCAGACATTTTCAATCGCTGGCAGAAGAAAGGGCTTTGATGACACCCGCGGCACTCTCTTCTTTGAAATTGCCCGATTGGCTCAATCCAAACGACCTTCGTATCTTCTGCTCGAAAACGTTCCGGGACTGCTGTCGCATGACAAAGGCCGGACGTTTTCTGTCATCCTCGCCACGCTTAATGACCTGGGGTACCGCGTGGAATGGATGGTGCTTAACAGCAAACATTTTGGAGTCCCGCAATCCAGAAGGCGGCTGTTCCTTATCTGCTATCTTGATCCCCGATGCGCCGGAAAAATATTTCCTGTCTTCGGCACAGGTGGAAAAGCTCTTATACAAGTCCTCGGAGGCTCGCAAGGCTCCCGTGTCTACGACGCAGACGGAATAGCCTGCACGCAGACTGCCGGTGCTGGAGGTGTGGGCGGCAAAACAGGATTGTATATCATTCCGCAGGACAGACCCTTTGTGGATCTATGTGCCGGGGAGGCGAGACAAACGGAGGCCGCCCGCTGCCTCACTGCCCGTTATGGACAGACAACGCTGTCCAATCATAGAGCAGAACGTTCCGGCGTTCTGCTCATCAAGGAAGCCACGAAAAAAGGCTATAAAGAGGCGAATCCCGGTGACAGTGTCGATCTCGGCTTTTCCGGGAGCAATACCCGCCGTGGTCGTGTGGGACAGGATATCGCCCATACATTGGAGACGAGCTGCATCCAGGGCATCGTGGAACGTGGCGGACGCATCCGGCGTCTGATGCCGCGGGAGTGTCTGCGGCTGCAGGGCTTCGATGAGTGGCAGATCGACCGCATCCTCGCCATCCAGTCTGATGCACAGGCGTATAAGCAGGCAGGCAACAGCGTCACCGCCAATGTCATTGAAGCCATCGGGCGCCGTATCCGGGAGGTGGATGCGGAACTGAAAGCCGGTGCTGCCGCATGATCGGGCTGAAGGACCAGTGCTTCGGCGTGGAAGTTGAAATGACCGGCATCACCCGTGAGCAGGCGGCAACAGCACTGGCTTCGTATTTTGCAACGGACGCCCGCTATGTGGGCGGCGCTTACGATAAATGGTGTGTGACGGATCAGGACGGCAAAGAGTGGACGGTCATGAGTGACTCCAGCATCCACGGGGAGCAGAAGATCGGCAGCGGCTATCGTGCAACGGGTGACTACAGATACCGCGTGGAGATGGTAACGCCAAAGCTCACCTACGCGGAACTGCCCAAGCTGCAGGAGTGTGTCCGGCAGGTACGTCACGCAGGAGCCAAGGCCAACAACTCCTGCGGCATCCATGTCCATGTGGACGCAGCCAATCATAACCGGCAGAGCCTGAAAAACCTCATCGGCATCATGTACTCCAAGGAGGATATCCTGTTCAAAGCGTTGCAGGTCAATGAAAGCCGGGCGTCCCGCTGGTGTCAGAAGGTGCGGGAACCCATGCTGAAGCAGGCACGCAGGCTCTCGTCGGATGAGACAAGGGATCTGACGCAGCTGGAGAATATCTGGTACGAGGGAGATAACGGCAGCGCAGACCATTATAATTGGACGCGTTACTATGCGCTGAATCTGCATTCGGTCTTTTACCGGGGAACGGTGGAATGGCGCTGTTTCAATTCCACGCTCCACGCGGGAAAAGTCGCCGCCTATGTGAATCTGTGCCTTGCTATCTCCGCCCAGGCTATCGCCCAGCGCAGCACGGTCATGCGCAAGACCCACAGTGACAATGAACTGTTCACCTTCCGGGTCTGGTTGGTGCGGTTGGGACTCAACGGCGAGGAATTCAAGCATACCCGCAATCATCTGCTGGCCAATCTGGAGGGTGATCGGGTATGGCGCTATGACAAGGATACTTATGAAGCCAATAAAAAGAAGAAAAAATCCAGAGAAATGGAGAGGTGAAGCCTTTGAAGATTCAAATTGAAGATACCGTGTACGAAGGGACTGCAGCCGGGATCATGGAACAGCTTCGGGATCTCAGCTTTGATCCCACAGAGTTCCCGGATGTGGAGACCTACATCTGGTTTGTACAGAATAATGTCATCCGCACCACGGGAATGGACTGTCCGCTGCCGGATGGCGATGCGGAGACACAGGCGGCAGCCCTGCTCCGTCATCTGGAACGCTTTGGCGCTCTAACGATGCTGGAGGTGTGACGTGGAGGAAAACCTGTATTTTGCCTACGGCAGCAACCTTGATCTGGAGCAGATGGCGCAGCGCTGTCCGGACGCCGAGATCGTGGGGCCGGTCAGGCTGGAAAACTACGAACTGCGGTTCCGCGGCAGCGGCTTTGCTACCGTTGCGCCGAAAAAAGGCAGTACTGTCCACGGACTGGTGTGGAAGATCACGCCAAACTGTGAACAGTCTCTGGATCGGTACGAGGGGTATCCCCGCCACTACACGAAAGAAACCGTGACTGTTAAAGACGCGGCTGGCGCTGAGCTCCCAGTCATGGTCTATATCATGGCAGAGCCGTATTGCCGCCAGCCTGCACTGCCGTCCCCATATTATTACCGCGTGATCCAGCGAGGCTTTGAAGCCAACGGCCTGCCGGTGGAGTCATTACAGGCTGCGTGGGACAGGACCGTTGACGAGGCAGGATCGACAAGCCAAAGCGAGCGCCTGAGCGAAACAGAGGGCCGGAGCGGTAACTCAGAGCAGCGCCGGCGTCTGTGCAAGAAAGAAGATCACCAGAATAGAGATCACAAAGGCCAAGATCCCAACGAGCAGGAAAACCTTTTTGCCGGGGCGGATTTTTGCCGCCTTGCCGATTAGCGCGGCCGCGGCGACGCATACCGCGGAAACCAGTAAAGCGACGCCAAGCATCTTCCACAGCCATGAAAGCTCCCAAAACCATATCATCACAGCCGCCTCCTCATATTTTTGTTCGTAAGCACAGTGTATCACAGGCGCGGTATCCGCGCAACAGACAGTCGGAGCGAAAAAAGAGGTGTTCATTTTCCACGGTCTGTGTTACAATATCCCCTGTTTGCGGGAGGGGCGGATATGTTTTACACGATGGAGGAAGCAGCTGTCATCGGCGGTTTTCTGGAACTGTATCTGGAACGGGACAGCGTGGACCCGGCGGTGCGGGAGCGGCATCGGAAATTCCGGCAGGGGCTGCTGGGCGGCGCACTGGAACGAGCCGATTATGAATGGGCAGCTGCGGTACTGGGATTCTTGCGTCCACAATGGTGGCAGGAGCATGAAGATCATCGGGCGTTGGAGAATGCCCTGCTGAAGACCCGGACGCTGGCATCCAAAAAAGAATAAGAATCACCATTTGCGGCAACGGCAGAGGAATCTGTCGCTGCCGCTTTTCTTTTGAAGAAGGAGGAACCCATATCAGCACAGAAAAAATGAAAGTCCTTGTGGTGCGCCCCATGGAAATGCCTGAAGTGCAGGAGATCGACCACACCCTTTCTGCCATGCAGGAACTGGTAGGCGGCACCATTCAGGCAGTTTACCCCTTCGATGACCCGGTGGCGCTCGTCTGCAATGACGAGGGCAAGCTGCTGGGCCTGCCGTGGAACCGCACCCTGACCGATGATCACGGTGTGCCGTATGACATTGTCTGCGGCACATTTTTTGTTGCCGGTCTTAAAGAGGATGATTTTGCCTCGCTGACGGAGCAGCAGATTGAAAAGTACAAGGACAAATACAGCAACGAAATGATCCTCTCTGTTCCGAAACAGCCGGAGGCACATAAGAAACCAATGAAAAAGGAGAAACATGAATATGAAAGATAACTGCATTTTGACTGCTGAGTCAGTCACCGAGGGACATCCCGACAAGCTCTGCGACACCATCGCGGACGCGGTGGTAGATGCCTGTCTTACGCAGGACGCCGCTGCCCGCGTTGCCTGCGAGGTCATGGCCACAGCCGGAAAGATCATCGCCGCAGGCGAGATCACGGCAGCGAAGATTCCGGATATCCCTGCCATTATTTGCAGAACGGTGCGGGAAGCCGGATACGGCGGCAGCGACTATGAGGTGGAGGTCATCACCCATGAGCAGAGTCCCGACATTGCGGAAGCTGTGTGCGGCGGCACGGAGACCGGCGCAGGAGATCAGGGAATCCTGTACGGCTTTGCCTGCGATGAAACAAAGGCGCTGCTGCCTCTGCCTGTGGTGCTGGCCCATCGACTGACCCGCCTGTTGACCGATGCCCGCAGGCAGGGCATCATCCCCGGCCTGCGTCCGGACGGCAAGGCGCAGGTGTCTGTGGAATACCGCTCTGGAGTCCCGTGCCGCGTTGCCGCAGTGGTGGTATCCTGCCAGCATGAGGAGGAACTGCCCCTGCCGGAACTGCGCCGGGACATCCTGCGCCATGTGATCCGACCCGCCATGCAGGAACTTCCGCTGGACGAGCATACCGAAGTGCTGGTCAATCCCTCCGGTCGATTTGTCCAGGGCGGTTTTGAAGCGGACACCGGACTCACCGGACGCAAGCTGATGGTGGATACCTACGGCGGCCTCGCCCCTCATGGCGGCGGCGCGCTGTCCGGCAAGGATGGAACGAAGGTGGACCGCAGCGGCGCGTACATGGCCCGTTACATTGCCAAGAATATCGTAGCGGCAGGACTGGCCAAGCGCTGCACCATCAGCCTTGCCTATGCCATCGGCAAGGCACAGCCTGTGGCGGTGACGGTGGATACGGAGCATACCGGCATCTATTCCGATGATGTGCTGGAACAGGCTGTCTGCACGGTATTCAACCTGACGCCGGATGGCATGATCGGAACGCTGGGACTGGATCAGCCTATGTTCCAAAAGTTCTGCAATTACGGTCACTTCACCCATGCGGACGCGCCCTGGGAGCGCACGGATATGACAGAGGTGCTGGAATGTGCCTGTCGTGCCAAGGACATGGGCGTATCGCACCGATAACAGAAAAGGCCCGCGAGAGATCGTCTCTCGCGGGCGTGTTATCACTGCACGGAATCCTTGAACGCCTTGCCGGGCTTGAAAGCCGGCGCCTTGGAAGCGGGGATTTCAATGGTGGCTCCAGTGGCGGGATTCTTGCCGGTGCGGGCGGCGCGCTCCTTCACCTCGAAGGTGCCAAAGCCCAGCAGCTGTACCTTGTCACCGGACTTCAACGCAGTCTGCAGCGTGTCGACAAACGCATTCAGAGCGGTGTCACAGTCCTTCTTGGTCAGGCCGCTGGCTTCCGCCATAGCGGTGATCAGTTCTGTTTTATTCATCGTATTTCGTCTCCTTCATATCTAAAATGACTGGAAATGATATGCGCTATTATAGCAGACTCCCCACCTGCTGACAATACTGCCAGCAAAAACAGAATCAGAGAGGATGATCATGATTTCAAAAGAAAAGAAGAACACCCTGCATATTGCGTCCTGCTCCTTCGGCAAAGACAGCCTTGCCACGATCCTGCTGGCGCTGGAGCACGGGGAACCGCTGGATGAAGCGGTCTACTGTGAGGTGATGTTCGATAAAAGGACCTCCGGCGAGGTGCCGGAGCATCGGGCATTCATCTATGAGACTGCGCTCCCCAGACTGGAACGGTTGGGCATCCCGGTCCGTGTGCTGCGTTCGGATAAGACCTATCTGGACCTGTTTGCCGGAGTCATTACCCGCGGTCCGAAAAAAGGACTTCGACGCGGATTCCCTCTGTGCGGGCATTGCTACGTTCAGCGGGACTGCAAACTCCGTCCCATCCGCCGGTATAACAGGACTCTGACGCCGGATACTGTGCAGTATGTGGGCATCGCCAGCGATGAGCCGGTGCGCTTGCACCGCTTGCAGGGAGATCAGGTGTCCCTGCTGGAAAAATATCACTACACCGAAGAGGATGCAAAGCAGCTCTGCCAAACGGCAGGGCTGCTTTCACCTGCCTATGCGTTCACAGACCGTGGCGGCTGCTGGTTCTGCCCGAATGCCAAGCGGAAGGAACTGCGGCACCTTTATGACCACCATCCGGAGCTGTGGGCAAGAATGCTGGAGCTGCAGGCCATGCCGGGAAAGGTGTCCGAGAAATTCAACCGCACGGAGCGCTTTTCCGACATCGATGCGGCATTCCGAAAAGAAGATGCCCTGTGCCAAAAAGCGGCATAAAAAAGGAAAAGGAGATGAGAACCATCAGCAATCAAAAATATGAGATCACAGACATGGCCCATGAGGAATATCCGTTCCTGCACCGCATCCGCGCGCTGCGGGACATCTGCGGTGAGATTTGCGCAGGCGACATAGGTGGCTTCGTGGAAAGCGAAAGCAACCTGTCCGCGGAGCCGGGAGACTGCGCGTGGATCTTCGATGACGCCATTGCAGCGGGTGACGCCTATGTGGATCGGGATGCCTGTCTGCGGGGCGACGCCATTGCCTGTGGCAGCGCCTATGTTTCCAAAGGCAGCGTGATGAGCGGCCACAGCCGCGCCGAGGACAACGCCTATCTCCGTGGGGCCTCCATGACCGGAAAAGCGCTGGCTTCCGGAAACGCGCAGATCATTCACGATCCCCATACGATGGGGACTCCCATCCTGTCCGGCAACTGCAAGGTGTATGGCACGGTGCAGGGGGATATCCGCATCACCGGTTCTGCCGTGATCCTGCCCTGCGAGGAAGTCCGCAACGATACAAGGGATACCTTTGTCCTGAGCGGCAAGAGCCGCAGCGTGATCCGCGGCATCGGGCGTGAGACCTTGAAACCTCTGCAAAAAGAAGTAAGTCCTATGAAAACAAAAACGCCAAAGAAACGAGGTGTGGAGCGATGACCGTGTATGAGCAGGAGCTGCGAAAGCTGTTTGAACATAGCGATCTCGTGGATCGGCCTCAATTCTCCGGGCGTGTGTGCGTGGGAGATCTCGGAAAGGACCTGCGTGTACGGGCGGAGTTTCTCTCTACCCATATCTCCAGCCAATATGACGCCATCCGCCTCACGGTGCTCAACCGCACGGAGGGCGTGGTGGACCGGACGCTGCTGCGCTTTCAGGATGTCTGGGGTAAAAAGCAGGTGCCGAACAATCCCAACTTCCGCAGCGGCGTCATTCCCCACCTGTGGGATGACTACGGAAAAGTGGAATGGTACGCCTATCACCCTACTGCCGCGGACTATGCCGTTCTGCGGGATGCCGTCGGTCAGTATCTGTCCGCATTCCGGGAGCGCACGCCGGAGCTGGAACGGAGCGGCCCCAAGCTGGTCTATATCTGTGCTCCGCTGCGGGGCGATGTGACAAACAATGTGGAGTTTGCGCGGCAGAAAGCGCAGGAGGTGTTTGTGGAGGGAAATATCCCTATCTGTCCGCATCTGCTGTTCCCGCCTGTCGCAGATCCCACCGATCCCGCCCAGGACGAGAAAGCCAGGGCGATGGGACTGCGCCTGCTGGAATCCTGCCAGCAGATGAATGTGTACGGTCCGGTCTGGACGGATGGGATGTGGCAGGAGATCTATAAAGCCGGTGAGCTGGGCATCCCCGTGTTGACGGATCAGAAAACCATTGGTCGGACGCCGCCTGCACGGCATCCCAAAAGAAAGGAGAGATAAATGCCAATTGAGAGGATCACTGCGGACGATCTGCGGGATATGGAGCATCAGGAGGGACTGGTGCTGCAGGGCTGCGGCGGAGAGGCGCAGGAGTGGCTGGATGGCATCAACGACCTGTTGACGCAGGACGGCATCCTGCAGAATGGCAGCCGCTTTGAGACGGTCAAGGTTTTTCAGCACGATGGACTCAACAATCTGCTGTTCCCCTTCGAGAACATTCAGGTGGATATGGGGAAGCTGGCGATGTGGCGTTTGCAGACCCACGGCGCATTCGGCGGCACATGGCTGTCCGACTATGTTCCCAACAGGCTGGGCGGGTTTCGCTCTGCCCGGCAGGAGAACCCCCGCCCTCTCTGCCCTCTGCTGGGGCAGGACGGCAACATCTTCCATCTGATGGGTATTGCCGCCAGAGTTCTTCGGCAGAATGGCATGGCGGCAGAAGCAAAGGAAATGCAGACCCGCATCATGGGCGGAGCGTGCCACAGCTACGAGGAAGCACTGGGAATCATCAGCGAATATGTGGAGACGGAGCTGTCTCCGCCCCGCGAAAATCGAACGAAAAAGAAGGAGAAGCATGAGCATGAGCGATAATCAGAAATGGAGCATCCTCCAGGGGGATGCCCTGAAGGTGCTGGGGACCTTTGCCCCCAACACCTTTGACGCTGTGATCACCGATCCGCCCTATGCGTCCGGTGGGCGCACCCAGACGGAGAAAAACAAATCCACAGCCAGAAAGTATTCCAGCATGGGCGAGAACGCACCGCCCCCTTTCGATGGGGACGCCAAGGACCAGCGCTCCTGGACCCGCTGGGCGGCGGAGTGGTTGTATGAAGCGCGAAAGGTATGCAAGAGCGGTGCGCCGGTATGTATGTTCATCGACTGGCGGCAGCTTCCCGCGGCGACAGACGCTCTCCAGTGGGCCGGTTGGATCTGGCGCGGCACCGCAGTTTGGGATAAGGGCAACAGCCGCCCGCAGAAGGGGCGCTTCCGTCAGCAGGCGGAGTATATCGTCTGGGGCTCCAACGGCGATATGCCCATCAGCCGTCCGGTCCCGTGTCTGCCGGGGGTGTTCAAATACGGCAATCCCCAGAGCCGCATCCATCTGACGGAGAAGCCGCTGCAGCTGATGCGGGACATTGTGAAGATTACGGAACCGGGCGGGCATATTCTGGACCCCTTTGCCGGCAGCGGTACCACGGTGCTGGCGGCTGTGCAGGAGGGCTATACCGCCACCGGCATCGAAGTCACAGACACCTATGCGGAGCTGGCACGGGAACGTATTCGGAAGGAACTGGCGTGCGCCGCCTGAGCCTGCGCTGTGTGGCAACAGCACTTGCTATGCGCCTCTTGTGGCATTCTTTGTAGAGGAACAGACGAGCTATTATCAACAGGTAGAAGGATTCGTCCTTCCCTTCGACGCAGCTCGAACCGCTGCACGAAGCAGAAAGCAGAAAACGGAAGAGATCGAGCGTTGATTCAATATTTGAACGGGCAGGGTGTCTTGATGACACCCTGCCGTTTCTGTTTTGGGTGTTACATTGACACCCTGTGCGGAAGGACCCTGCGAAACCGGATGTCTGGCGCTGCTGCCAGACATTTCTTTTTTCTGGAAAAGGGGCGGACCGTGTCCGCCTGTATCTGAATCAACCTACCTCTCAAAAAACGCCCTGCCGACGGCGGGGAACAGCCAACGCCGCCGTGGGCGGCGCTGGCGCAAGCATCGCGCAAATGTACATTTGCACAGCTTGCCGAGGATACCCCGGTCCCCTATGCCGCCTGCTGGCGGAAAAACTTACGGCTATACGCCGCAGGAAGGAGAAAAATGTGGATGAGAACAAGAAAGAACACCATCTGCACATCGTACTGACAACACAGCAGTATCAGCTGCTGTGCCGTCAGGCCAAAGAGTGCAGGCTGACAAAACGGGCATATCTTGCACGGCTTATTGAGGGACGACCGGTCAAAGCCCGCCCTACAAAAGAAATTAAAGAGCTCCGGACGGAAATACATCATATCGGCAACAACATCAACCAGATCGCCCGCAGCGTCAATGCAGGAATTGCGAAGCCGGAGGATGCCAAACGGGGACTCTATCTTCTGGATCAGGTATATGAGCTTATGTTTCAGGTGGCGAATAAGTAGTGGCCGTTACCAAAATACTTCCCCGTAGCGGTGGCCTGCAGCAGGCCATTGATTATGTCCTCAATGGGGATAAAACGGATGACTGTATCTTAACGGCTCACTTCAACTGTGATCCAGGGCGTGAATACCGCCAGATGATGCAGACCAAGCGGGAAACACACCGGACAGACGGGCGTCAATGTTACCACATTATTCAATCATTCCGCCCCGGTGAGATCACACCGGAACTGGCGTTGGAGATAGCCAAAGAATTTGTGCGGGAACACTTGGACGGCTTTGAGGTTGTGATTGGGACCCATGTAGACCGGCATCATATCCATTCGCATATTGTATTTAATTCGGTGAATGCAGATACCGGCGAAAAGTATCACAGTACGCAGCAAAGCTACTACCAGCAGATCCGTGCCATTTCAGACCGACTCTGCCGGGAGCATGGATTGTCCGTCATCGTGCAGGGCGCGCCCGCCAGGTCGGTCAGCTACATTGAGTGGCTGCGCCAGTCCAGGGGGCAGCCCACCTTCCGTTCCATGCTGGAGGCAGATCTGCATGACGCCATCCGGGACGCCAACGACCTCGGCCACTTCTTCCTGCTCATGGAGCATAAGGGGTATGAGATCCATCATGGCGGCAGGCTCGGTTTCCGCCTGCGTGGACAGGAGCGATTTCAGTACCCCGGCAGGCGAGATCCGCTGTTCACAGAGGACGGAATCCGTGCTGCCATCCAGGGCAACCTGGAACAGATCGAAGCGGGACTGCGGCCTGTCTTGCCTGCGCGGCTGGCGTATCAGCCGTACCGGAAGCATCCCAGATACAGCGGTTTTCTTGCCCTCTATGTGCATTATCTCTATTTGCTGGGTAAGATCGGGCAGCGGCAGTATCCGCCCCGCATGACGTCGCATCTGCGGCAGGCGGTCATGCGCTTCGAGCAGTATCAGGCGCAGTTCGCGTTCCTGCGGGAAAATAACATCACAACGCCTGCTGACATGGCGGCATTCGAACAACGCACAGAGGAAACGCTGGGCAGATTGACAAAGCAGCGGACCCTCCTCAATGTGCGGAAGAAGAAACGCCAGCCGCTCTACGCGGCGCTGGCAGACGCGGAGGCGCTGGAACCCAGCAGAGCGTTATACGAGGAAGGGCTCACCGGCATGGAGCAGGAGTTTGAGCAGTACATGAAAGCCGTGAAGCTGCTGGAGGACAGCGGCGTTCCGCAGGAGGTGCTGGAGAAAGAAAAGGCAGAAGTGTATGAACAGCTCTCAGAGGTGAATCGGAAGATCCGGGCAGAGCGGGAAAAGCTGAAGCTCTGCCATGAGATACAAAACCAAGTGCCTGTCATGGAACAGGACATTCAAAGAACAGAAGAACACCAGAAGGAGGTGCGGGAACATGAACATCGGAGGCGGTGAAGCGGCGGACCAGCTGGTACGCATGATGCTCTCCGGCAGCGAGGTCGCTGTCCGGCTGAGCGGCTCCGCCATAAAAAATGTACTGGCGCTCACCATGGCGCTGGCGAAAAAACACAAGACTGTTTCCGGCAAAGTCAATCTGGCAAAGATGCTGAAGGAGACCCGCGATGTGCGGCGATTTTCCATGTCACCGGAACAGTATCAGCAATTCAGACAGCGGGCAGGAAAACAGAAGATCCTGTTCTCTGCCATCCGTGATTCGGATAACAAGGGAAAAGTCGTGGATGTGATCATGCCGGTAACGGAGATCGACCGCGCCAATATGATCTTTGAGCGCATCCGATATACCGGGCAGCCGGAGCAGGCGCGGCAGGATGCCCCCTCTAAGGAGCAGGAAGCCCGTGTGGGACAGGAGGCGCCGCAGCGCGAGCAGCAACGCCCCCGGCAGGGGGAAACGCCTGTGACACCGCCTGTGGGCAAGCGGCAGGAGGTGGCGCCAAAAAAAGAATCTCGGTTGGGAACAGACTTGCCAGATACCAAAGGCAGATCGACCTCATCCAGCGGCAGGGAAACGGCTGCCGAGACGATGACGAGTGAGCGGCCTTCGGTTCTGGAACGGCTGAAAGGCTATCAGGCGCAGCTGGACCAGCAGCAGAAGTCTGCCCCGGCCAAGGAAAAGGTCCGTCAAAAAGTACGACCGGACAGAACAAAGTAAGAAAGCCGTTTCGTCAGCAAGGCCGGCAGAGTGGAATACTCTGCCGGCCTCGTATTTTTTACGCAGGAGGTGATGCGGCTGAAAAAGACATCCCAAACAACGGATCTGGTACTTGCGCTGTTCCTCTATATCCCTGTGATATGGGCGGCGCTGCTGATCGCCCAGTCCCTTGGCGGCGGTCTGCCGGAGCTGCTATCAAACTTAACTGCCGCGCTGGAACAGCCCTTCCAGATCCAATGGACAGATAAGAGTCTGTTGTCCATTCTCGTCTGCACCGGCGCGTATCTCATGGGGCTGTGTCTCTATGCTTCCGGACAGGGCAGGACACGGGACGGAGAGGAACACGGCTCCGCCGCATGGGGCTCTCCCCGGCAGCTCAACGCGCAGTTCCGGCAGAAGCAGAACAAGATCCTCACCCGCCATGTGCGGCTGGGGCTGGATACCCACAAGCACCGGCGCTCACTGAATGTGCTGGTCATTGGCGGCAGCGGCGCCGCCAAGACGCGCGGCTATGTCAAGCCCAACATTCTGGAAGCAAACAGCAACTATGTGATCACGGACCCGAAGATGGAGGTGCTGACCGCCACCGGAGGGTATCTGAAACGGCAGGGATACGACATCCGAGTGCTGAATCTGGTGGATCTGTCGCAGTCAGACGGCTATAACCCCTTCCGCTACCTGCGGGATGAAAAAGACGCGCTAAAGCTGGTCAACACGCTGATCCAGGCGACCACGCCCAAGGGCAGTCACGAGTCCGATCCGTTCTGGTCGAAGTCCGAGACAGCACTGCTGCAGGCCATCATCCTCATGCTGTTCCAGGAAGCGCCGGAATATGAGCAGAATTTTTCCATGGTGCTGCGTGTGCTGGAATATGCCGAAGTGAAGGAGGACGATGACGAGTATGTCTCCCCGCTGGATCTGCTGTTCCGGGCAATGGAGTATGAGAACCCGGAAAGCGTTGCCCTGCGGCAATATAAGGTTTTCAAGCAGGCGGCGGGCAAAACAGCGAAAAGCATTTTGGTGTCTGCCGCTGTGCGGCTGGCGCCCTTCAATCTGCCGCAGATCAAAGCTGTCACCGACCATGATGACATGGATCTCTACACGCTGGGAGAGCGAAAGTGCGCTCTGTACGCCGTCATCCCGGATAATGATACGACCTTTACTTTTTTAGTGAGTCTTCTGTACTCCCAGATTTTCCAGACCCTTTACTACTGCGCAGACCAGATCCATCATGGAGCCTTGCCCTGCCACGTGCATTTCATCTTGGATGAAGCGCCATCGGTCAATCTGCCGGGGCTGCCGCGGGAGCTTGCGACCATGCGCTCACGCAACATCTCCTGCAGCACCATCATCCAGAACATGGCGCAGATCAAGGAGCTGTATAAGGACTCATGGGAAACCATCCCCGGCAACTCGGACACGCTGCTCTATCTGGGCGGCAACGAGGCAAGCACCCACAAGTACATTTCCGAGGCGTTGGGCAAGTCCACCATCGACACCAAGACCCACGGGCAGACGAAGGGGCGGTCCGGGTCTTACTCCACCAACTTCCAGATGAGCGGACGGGAACTGCTGACGCCGGACGAGGTGCGGATGCTGGATAACCGGTATTGTATTCTGTTCATCCGCGGCACACGGCCGGTGATGGACGAAAAGTATGAGCTCATGGAGCATCCCGCCATCCGCTATACGATGGATGGCGGCGGACCGCCCTACATCCACCACGGGACGGCAGAGCCTCCCATTCCGGGAGAGCCGCTGTTCCAAACTGATTTTGACAATGAAAAGGAGAATGCTGCAGCATGAAACATGATTTGAACAACAAAAATTTCGAGAGAAAGGCAAAGCGGATCTATTCCGTCTTTGCCTGCGTTGCCCTGCTTCTGGTCGCCACCGCAGTGCCTGCGCTGGCGGCAGATGACCCGCTGACGGTGGTCAACAACCTGTCCGATTTTATTTTCTCGCTGATCCGCGCCATTGGCCTCATCCTGCTGGGCTTCGGCATCCTGCAGGTGGGCCTGTCCCTCAAGAGCCACGATCCCTCCCAGCGCGCCAACGGTATGCTGACGGTGGCAGGCGGTATCGTCATCACCTTTACTAAGGAGATCCTCTCCCTCATCACCGGCTGAAAAACGCGGCAGGGTGAACGGCATGATACCGTTCACCCTGTTCTTCCCGTAGGAGGTGATTTTGAATGGGAAGCGGAAACTGGATCGTAGACAACTTAAACTCCGCGCTGGAAATGTGGAACGGAAGGCTGGCAGAGATCTGGCAGCTCATCAGCACCTCGCCGGAGTCCTTTAAGGGCGGCGGTGTCTGGAATGTCATCGTGAACATCAACGATGGATTAAAAGCTGTGGGGTATGCGCTGTTGGTGCTGTTTTTCGTAATGGGCGTGGTCAAGACCTGCGGCAGCTTTACCGAGATGAAGAAGCCGGAAGTGGCCTTCAAATGCTTCATCCGCTTTGTGCTGGCGCAGGCGGCGGTATCGTGGGGCATGGAGCTGATGACCGGCGCGTTTCGCGTTGCCCAGGGCATGGTGACGACCATCATGGATTCCTCCGGGCTGACGGCGATGTCTGCCACCACATTACCGGATGAACTGGTGAGTGTCATCGAGGATGTGGGCTTTATTGACTCCATCCCCCTTTGGGCGGTGACGCTGCTGGGCTCGCTCTTTATCTGGGTACTCTCCCTTGTCATGATACTGACGGTATATAGCCGTTTTTTTAAGCTCTACATCGCCACAGCTATCGCGCCTGTGCCCTTGGCCAGCTTTGCGGGCCAGCCCTCCAGCAGTATTGGCATAGCCTTTTTGAAAAGTTATGCCGCCATCTGTCTGGAGGGCTGTGTCATCGTATTGGCTTGTGTGATCTTTTCGGCGTTCGCGTCCTCGCCGCCTGCTATCGCGGACGATACGCTGGCGGCAGCCACTATCGTATGGAACTATGTGGGCGAACTGATCTTCAATATGCTGGTGCTGGTAGGCGCGATCAAGATGAGCGACCGCATCATCCGGGAGCTGATGGGCCTTGGCTGATTCAGCGCCACAGACCCTCTGTGCTGACGGTGTCTTCGCCGTTCTCCCGTGCTTTGCGAACACGGTAGGAGAAATACTCCATAGCGGCAGCGTCATCCCGTGCCTGCATAACAAGATCGCAGACAAAGCGGATCAGCGAAAGCAGCCAGGACAGCACCACCAGCCCTACAAGAGCGAACAGGATGCGGTCTGCCAGCACGGTATGGGTGCGATACCAGCCGTGGAACACCGTCAGCATGGACACGGTGTACAGCAGCGGGATGGTCATCCGCGTCAGCGCGGCCAGCCGGGAGAGAAGCGCCAGGACGCCAAGCCCGGCGATCATCAGAAAAGCGATCATGTGTCACGACCTCCTTCATCGGGTTTGTGGCATAGTACCATGACTGCACAGACAAAGCAAGAGTCTGTTCAGCAAAACTCAGAAAAAACTCGGAGGTGATCCATTGGAGGTCCGCATCAACAAAGAAGTACGAAATTACCAGGAGAGTCTATTCTTCGGCCTGTCCCTACGGCAGTTGCTGTTCGCACTGCTGGCGGTCGCCGTGGCAGTGGGCGTATATTTCGGCCTGCGCCCTGTGCTGGGGAATGGGGAGATCGGCTGGGTCTGCGTGCTTGCAGCCTTTCCCTTTGCCCTGGGCGGCTTTTTTCAGTATAACGGCATGACGCTGGAACGCTTTCTGCTCGCGTATATCCGCTCTGAATTCCTGTTTCCCCGCAGGCTCGTGTTCAAATCGGACAACATATACGCCAAAGCTCTGGAAAATTCAACGATAAAGGAGGCTCTCAAACTTGATTAAGACTCTGCAAAATACACTGAAGCAGGACAAAGAAAGATTTACGGTTCCGAAATCTGTACAGGACATCATCCCCATCCGCCGCATCTGGCCGGATGGGGTCTTTCAATTTGGCAGCAAGTATTCTAAAACACTGCGTTTTAGCGACATCAACTACGCCATCGCCTCGAAAGAGGATAAGACAGCCATGTTTCTCAGCTATTCCGAGCTGCTGAACGCGCTGGACACCGGCTCCACCACGAAGATCACCATCAACAATAAGCGCCTGGACCGGCGCAATTTTGAGCAGGAGATCCTCATCCCACCCAAGGGAGACGATCTGGATGGCGGACGCAAGGAATACAACGCCATGCTGCTGGATAAGGTTACCGATTCATCCAACAGCGTGGTGCAGGAGCGCTACATCACCCTGTCCGTCCACAAGAAAAATGTAGAGGAGGCCCGCGCATTTTTTGACCGCACGGTCCATGACGCCTCTTCCCGTCTGAACCACATGGACTCCCACTGCGAGGAGATGGATGCGGCAGACCGCCTCCACATCCTGCATGATTTCTACCGTGTGGGAGAGGAAAGCGATTTCCGCTTTGACCTCCGGGAGAACATGAAAAATGGGCGCTCCTTCAAGGACGCCATCTGCCCGGACAGCATGGAATTCAAAAAGGATCATTTTATCATGGGCGGTAAATATGGCCGGGTGCTTTTTTTGAAGGAGTATGCCAGCTACATCAAAGACTCCATGATCAATGAGCTTACCAGCCTGAACCGCAGTCTCATGCTGTCCATTGATATCATCCCTGTCCCTACCGATGAGGCGGTGCGGGAGATGCAGAACCGCCTGCTGGGTGTGGAGACCAATGTGACCAACTGGCAGCGCCGGCAGAACGCTAACAATAACTTTTCTGCCGTTGTACCTTACGATTTGGAGCAGCAGCGCAAGGAGACCCGTGAGATGCTGGACGATCTCACCACCCGCGACCAGCGGATGATGTTTGCCGTGGTGACGCTGGTGCATCTGGCAGACAGCAAGGAAGAACTGGACAGTGATACGGAAACGCTCCAGTCCATTGCCCGCAAGCACCTCTGTCAGCTCACGACGCTGAACTGGCAGCAGGCGGACGGGCTGGTGACGGCGCTGCCGCTGGGCCTGCGCCGCATCGATGCCCTGCGCACTCTGACCACGGAAGCGCTGGCTGTCCTCATGCCCTTTAAGGCCCAGGAGATCTGGGACCGTGGCGGCGTGTACTACGGGCAGAACGCCATCAGCAAAAATCTCATCGTGGCGGACCGCAGGCAGCTTCTCAACGGCAACGCATTCATTTTGGGCGTCTCCGGCTCCGGTAAATCCTTCAGCGCCAAGAAGGAGATGGTGTCACTGGCGCTGTCCACGCAGGACGATATCATCGTCATCGATCCGGAGTCGGAGTACCGCCCCCTCATCGAAGGACTGGGCGGTCAGGTCATCAACATCTCCGCCACATCTCCCAACCATATCAACGCCATGGATATGGAGCAGGGCTATGGGGACGGAGAGAACCCCGTGGTGCTGAAATCCGAGTTCCTGCTCTCCCTCTGTGAACAGCTCATTGGGGCAGGCAAGCTGTCTGCCAAGGAAAAATCCGTCATCGACCGCTGTACCGCGCAGGTGTACCGGGACTATATCCGCAGCGGCTATCACGGCGCGGTCCCCACCTTGCAGGACTTCCACGCGGAGCTGCTCCGCCAGCCGGAAAAGGAAGCACAGGATGTGGCGCTGGCCATTGAGCTGTTTACGGACGGCAGTCTCAACACCTTTGCCAAGCCCACCAATGTGGACACCAATGCCCGTATCCTCTGCTACGATATCCGGGACCTTGGCAAGCAGCTTCTGCCGGTAGGAATGCTGGTGGTGCTGGACAGCATCTTCAACCGCATCATCCGCAACCGTGGGCTGAAGCGCAACACCTGGATCTATATTGATGAGATCTATCTGCTGTTCCAGCATGAGTACAGCGCCAATTTCCTGTTCACCCTGTGGAAACGAATGCGAAAATACCAGGCTTGCGGAACGGGGATCAGTCAGAATATCGAAGACCTGCTGCAGTCCCACACGGCCCGCACCATGCTGGCGAACTCTGAATTTCTCATCATGCTGAATCAGGCGGCCACAGACCGGGAGGAACTGGCGCGCCTGCTGAACATCTCGGATAATCAGCTCTCCTACATCACCAATGTGGACTCCGGGCGTGGGCTCATCAAGTGCGGCAGCGCCATCGTGCCTTTCGTGGACAGCTTTCCCCGCCACACCAGGCTGTATCAGATGATGACGACCCGCCCCTCCGACCTTATTGCGTGATGTGCTATGAAAAAAATCAAAGAAAAACCCGCGCTCTCTGAGCGCATCAAGGAAAAGGCGGTATCGACACCCAGAGAACTGCTGCACAGAGGTCTGGACGACGGCTCTGAGCGGCTGCGGACGCAGCTGCGGGATACGGCCCAGCACGGGCAGGCAGACGAGTACGGCGGCGACACCATTGAGGATGCCGCCGCCCGCGGCCTGCGTCGGGCAGAAAAGGAACTCACCCGGCAGCGGAAGAAGAAACCGCAGGAGCAGCCGCCGGAGGGCGGCGCTCCTGCTGCCGATGCCACAGAGCAAAAGCCTTCTGCTATCAAGGGAAAAGATACCACTTCTGCCGGGCCGCAGCCGCAGAGCGCTGCGGAGCGTGGACGGCAGCAGGCGCGCCAGAACGCCGCGCAAAAGGCCGCCAAGGTCAAGGCAAAAGATACTTATATCGGCGCACAGACAGAGACACAGGTCACAGTGGCAGCGGAACCGCAGCGGCAGGGGCAGAGAGTATTCATGGAGGAACGCGGGCGCAAAGCTGCCCGATGGCAGGCAGAGCAAAAGCGAGCCGTATCGCGCCGCCGAATCAAGACGGCACAAGCCTTACATTCAGACAGGGACGGTAGCGCCATGCCGGACAGAATGCGTTCGGAGCAGATACCTCACATCAAAGAACGGGCTGAAACCAGCTTGCCCAAACCAGCGAGGAAAAAGCACTTGCCGATGGGGCGTGACATCGTCTCTGTTTCGCCGCGTTCTAAGAAGATAGCTGATACAGCGAAAACTTTGGAGTCCGCACAGAAGCAGGCGGTCATGCTGCAAAGCAGCGCCCGCACCGCACGGGAAGTAGCGGTGCAGACAGCGCGGTATCAGCAAGCCGCGAAAGCGGCGCAAGCCACCGCACAGAAAGCATCCCAGGCGGCGGGCTGCGCGCTGCGCTCCATCATTGCCGCTGCCCAGAGCTTACTTGCGGCAATAGCGGCTGGTGGGAGCACAGTTGTAGCCATGGTGCTGGTGATTTGTCTGATTGGACTTCTGATCGTGTCGCCTTTTGGGATCTTTTTCTCCGGAGAGGACAGCGGTACCGGCTACACCATGCCAGAAGCTGTCAGCGTATTGAACGGCGAGTTCGCCGCTCGGATCGAGCAGATCAAGGCGGAGAACCCCTACGACGAACTGGACATGGACAACGCTGGCAGCGCCGCCATGATCTCCAACTGGCGGGATGTGCTGGCTGTTTATGCTGTGCGGACCACCACGGACAACGCTTCGCCGGATGAGGTCGCTACGCTGACCGAAGAAAAAATGGAGATCCTTCGTGAAATCTTCTGGGACATGAACACCATTACTTATTGGACGAAAATAGTACCAGGCGGCAAAGATGAAGCGGATACGGTCATTTTGCATATCACCGTCACAATAAAAACGCATCTGCAAATGGCGGATGAGCACCAATTCAACACGGAACAGCGCAGATTGTTAGAGGAACTCATGCAGCCGAAATATCAGGAACTGTTCATGGTTTTGACGGGAAGTTATCAGGACATTGAACTGAGTCCCGACGAGGTGGCAAAGATCATAGAAAATCTCCCCGCCGATCTCAGCGAGAATCGCAAGCAAGTAGTTCTGACGGCGTATCAACTCTTGGGCAAAGTCCATTATTTCTGGGGAGGAAAGTCATTGATTATTGGCTGGGACAGCCGCTGGGGAATGCCGATGAAAGTTACAGCCGAGGGTAGCTCCACCACCGGCACTGTGCGGCCCTTCGGACTGGATTGTTCGGGAATGGTGGATTGGGTATTCTACAACCAGAGCGGCGGACAATACGTCATTGGGCATGGCGGCGGGGCCACTGCGCAGCACAGCTACTGTACGCCTATTGCTTGGAGTGACGCCCAGCCGGGAGACCTTGTCTTTTATCCGGGTGACAGCCATGTCGGTATTGTCTGCGGCTTTGACAGCAGCGGTAATATCATGGTCATCCACTGTGCCAGCAGCGAGAATAATGTGGTGGTGACGGGGAAAAGCGGCTTCACCTCGATTGGCAGGCCCGAGTATTTTGCGGATTGAGAAATGTGCGTATGGAGATGTGTTCATAGTTGATTGCTATCATGCTCCATGATATACAGAGAAAGGCAGGGAGCCTCAATAGAGGCTCCCTGCCGCTTGGGTTCTTACTTGCCCTGATAGGCTCTGAAAAGGAAAGTAACGATTTGTGCGCGGGTGCAGCTATTGTCTGGCCCGAACAGGCCATCACCAATGCCGTTGGTGACGCCGTTCTCCACCGCCCATGCCACAGCGTTTGCATAGTAGCTATCGGTAAGAACATCGCTGAACTCTGCCTTGCTATCGACCAGCTTACCAATGGCACGGAACAGGAAAGTCACGCTCTGGGCACGGGTGCAGGTGGCGTCAGGACTGAATTTGCCATCGCCCGTTCCTGTGGTGATACCGTTTTCTACCGCCCATGCAACCGCCTTTGCATAATAGGCATCAGTGGACACATCGGCGAAACTGCTCATAGCCTTGGGTTCGGGAGAACCGGCAGCACGCCACAGGAAGGTGACGATCTGTGCGCGGGTGCAAGGCTGGTTCGGCCCAAAGAGGCCGTTGCCAATACCGCCGGTGATGCTCTTTTCCTGTGCCCACTTCACAGCCTCATAGTAATAGGCGTTGTTGGGCACGTCGTAGAAGAAGTTCAGCATGGAGTTGTCCTCCATGAAGGTCGCCTTGACCTCGACCTTGCCCGCAGGCATGGTGAAGGTGTACTTGCCGTTGCCCTTGTCCTTGAGCGTCAGCTCATTGCCGTTCTTGTCGGTGACGGTCAGGGTCTCGAGGACGTAGCCGCTGTCGGGCTTGACGGTGACGGTCACGGTGTCGCCCTTGCTGGCGTTCTTGGGGCTGACGGTCACGCTGCCGTTCTCGGTCTTGCTCGGGGTAGAGACGGAGTAGGTCGGGTCGTAGGAGCTGCTGCCGCCGGAGTAGGGCGCAGAGTAGCTGACCGTCCAGACACCGTTCGCGGTGCTGCTCACATAGTAATTGCTTGCCAGAGCGCCGGAGGGGTCGGTCAGATACACGCCGGAGGTCAAACCGGATTTTGCAAGAACCGTGTAGGTATAAGCGCCCTCGCTGCCAGCGCGCTTGACGATGTAGTCTGTCCCGTTGTTCTTGACCTTCGTGCTCGGATCAAAGCTGAACGTGCCGCCGGTGATGGAGATGGTCTCGCTGCCCGGGCCGCCGCCCTTCTGAATTTCGCCATTGAAAGAGCCATTTTTGATATTGATAACAGCTGTTGTGTCAGTTGTAGCATCAGCGCGAACAACACCGGTAAATGTACCGTTCTCAATGTTGATCGTACCGCCGGAGTTGTAAACATAGGCAGCATACGGAGCGGTATAGGTGCCGCTCTTTACAGTGGCGGTGCCGCCATACTGAACAGCCACCGCACAATTCAAGTACGTGCCATCTCCAGTTCTGATATCCGTAACTTTGATCTCGCAATTTTCCAATGTTGCATTGCTTCCAACCTGCACGCAGCCGCCGTATTTTGCGGTCAGCTTCATGTCGGTGAACGATGCGGTCTTGGTTTCAAAAGCAGCGCCCAAGAATGCATTGATACCAGTGATGTTATAGGTGCCGCCGGAGACAATGACCTCACCACAGCCGGAAGCCTTCACAACGCGCTCGTCCGTCTCGGCGCTGACATTGTTCAGGACCAACTTGCTCTCACTGCCCACCGTAAACAATGCAGTGTAGTGGTAGCTGTCGCTTGCGCAGGTGCTTCCGGTGTAAGATCCGCCGTTAATCGTCACTGTAGAGCCGGCAGAACCTTTGCGAAGGTCAACAAATCCCCAGACTTTCGTCTTCCATTCGGTATTATGCGTGTCTCCCATCTTCATGCCGCTTCCTGCGGTCATGCCGTTGATGGTCAAGTTTACATTTTTAGCAGTGACCCAAATCGCACTGTTTTTCTCATCCTTAGATTCACTTCTATCCGATGCCGTCGCAGCAGTCAGTACATGACCGTTCAGATCAAGCGTCATGCTCTTCGTGACTTCAATCGGCTTTATAACGGTCACATCCTTCAGCAGCGTGACGGTCGCGTTTTCGTCAGCGGCGGTGATAGCGTCGGGGAGGGTGGTGTACTCCTTTGACCCGATCATAGCGACCGTATCCTCGTTCGGCTTCACCCAATGACCCTTCGAAACCTCCACAAGCACTTCGTTGGCGTTCTTGTTAACAATATCGCCGTAAGCAGTACCGGCGGCAACGACCTTGTTGTCAACGATCACAAGACCGGTATCGTTGACCGCGTCGCGGCCAAGAATTTTGTCGGACGCTTCCTCACTTGCACTGCTGTTCTGCTTCAGCGTATTGCCGCTGGCAGAAGAAGCAGCGTCAACGGTGATCTGCCCAACGTTCGCCGTGCCGACCAGCGTGCCGACATAGTTGCCACTATCCTTTGTGGACGTCAGCGTGCAGCCGCTCACGGTGCAGTCGGTGATGTCGTGGTAGGTGGCGGGATTCGCACCGGCGTGACCGATCAGGCCGCCGACAGAGCCCTTCGCCTCAATCGTCACATTCTCGACGGAGCAGTTTGTAAGCGTGACCTTGGTATCGACCGGGCCGTCGTTCGGGTTGTTATAGCCGGATGTCCAGCCGATCAGACCGCCGACGCGCGCGTCGCCGGTGCTGACAATTTTGCTGTTCTTCAGATGGCAGTTATCCAGTTCGATTCGAGTCATGGAATCCACGCAGTTGATAAATGCGCCGATTCCCTGATTATTCGTTGTGTCGTTGATATCCGCACCAGCAATGGTCAGATCCTTGATCACAATGCCGGATTTGCCCGCAAAGCCGCCCGCAAACAAGGGGGCGCTCAGGCCGGTGATGGTCTTGCCGTTGCCGTTCAGGGTGATGACGCCCTGACCATGGTATCCATCCACACCCACCGGCGTCCAGTTCTTACCGGTCATATTGATGTCGTCCAGCAGCTCGATCACGGTGTCGCCGGTTTTGTTTGCGGCCGCAAAGGCGGCGGCGAGGGTGGGATACTCGGTATCGACGATTTTGGCAACATACGACATTTTAACCTCGCCTGTGGTCGCGTCAAAATTTGCACCAGGCGCAAGGTAGTCATTGTTGATTCCTCCGGGGAACGTACCGGCTGTGATGTTGAACTCGTTCTTGGCGGCTTCGGCATCCTTTTGGGCTGTAATATTAAAGTCACCGCTGATGCCGGTGCCGTTGGCCTCGATGGTGACTTTCTGCTCGCCCTTAGAGCCTTCAATGTCCTTCTGAAGCAGGCCCTTAGTGCAGTCCGTAGCGGTCACAGTCGTCAGCGTGATATTCGTAGGCTTGGAAGCAACGATAGCCGCCTTTTCAGTCAGACCGTCAAAGCTCGTGTCCGTGACCGTCACCGTGGGCGCAACATCCAAATCCCCCTCGTTGTAGGTCTTGATGCCGCGCGTGCCGGTGAAGGTGCTGCCCTTCACTTCGGTATTGCCGCCGTAGTTCCACAGATTGAACTTACCAGAAGTATCATTGGTGAACTGGCATCTGTCAAACACCGTCTTGCCGTACTGGTTGTTGCACACGCCGTTCGGGAAAACACAGTTCGTGTAGGTCACGGTGTTTTCCGCCGCGCCGGTGTTGCGGAGCCAGCAGGTGAAGTAATTGGTGCTGTGACCGTAGTCACCACCATAAGTTGGATTAGGTTTGCTCAGCTTCAGGTTTGTAAAACTGACATCGATGTCGTACTTCTGATCAGCCAAGATTGCAAGACCGCCGGTGATGCAGATTTCCGCATCGTCGTTTATGCCAACGAACGCGACCTTGGAGAGGTCGGCCAGACCAGCTTTTGCGACCTGCACCCAGCCGGTATCAGTCACATCAACCTTACCACTGATCTCATAGGTGATGACGCCGTTTTCGTCAGGCGCCGCCGCATTGACGGCGTCGCTAAACGAACTATAGGTCTCCCCCCCTACCTTGATCGGTCCAGCGCCTGTCGCCCCCTCCGCCAGGGCTGCCGTCGGTAAGAGCGACAGCGCCATCGCGAGGCATAGTAAAATGGATAGCAGCTTATGTTTCATAATGATCCTCCTACAGTATATGTTTTCTGCGGCTCCCCGCAGTTTGGGCACTTATTTTTACCGGCTCCGCCGGAGGTTCACTTAAAATCGCTGTGCATCGGTCCAATGGCCGGCCCGCGCAGATTGGACAGCCGCAGCGCTGCTTTCCCGTGCGGCTGCTGACGACCGCCCGCCACGCATGGCCGTTTTCACACAGCCACCAGACCCTCCGGCTGCTGCCGGGCGTCACCTGTTGCGGCGTGAGGCTGCCGTTAAGGGTCGGATGCCACTGCGATGCGATCACCGGCTCCTTGGTCTCCAGATCATTAAATCCCGGTAGGACCTTGCGGTTGGTGCAGTACGGGCAATCGCTTTCCCTGTTCACACGGTGGGCGATGACCGCACAGAAGGAATGCCCCTTGTCACAGAGCCACCACACGCGGCGATTGGAATATGCGCTCACCGCCTCCGGCGTCAGCGCACCGTTCTTTTTCCGATCCCACTGTTCAGCAAGCTGCGGATGCAGCGAAGCGAGATCATTGAATCCGGACAGGACCTTTTGTCCCGCGCAGAACGGACAGCCTGCGTTTGATGTGACGTGGCTGGCAACGCTCGCCTGCCAGCTATGTCCTTTCGGACACCTCCACCAGACCTTCTGGTGTGCTCCCGGCATGACCTGCGTCGGCAGCAGCGGAGAATTCTTTTCCGTGTCCCACTCCGAAAGCAGATCAGGGAATTTTGCCGCCAGAGAGTTTTCCTCCGGCAGAACAGTGTGGCCCGCGCAGAAGGGACAGCCCGTTCCCCGCGCGCGGATTCTGACTTCGGAACGGTAGGAATGGCCTTGGGGGCATCGCCACCATACCTTTTGATGGCTTCCGTAGGTCACATCCTTCGGCGTGAGCGGCGCATTGCGTTCATCGTCCCATTGTGCCAGCAGGTGAGTTTGTTCATGCCCGGCGCAGAAATCGTACAGAGACGGATGGATCGCTGCTCACCTCCCGCAGAATAGTTGTCCGCCTGCAATACAGGCGGAAGGGTCTTTTATCGCGCATTGTGTATCTGGCACAGTGGATAAAAATGTACGCTTTTTTAGTCGGCTTTAAGCTGTTATCCTATTGAAATTCTATTAGAGGAGTGCTATGGTTAAGGTGTAGATTTTATGTATATCGCTGTGGTCGGCAACCTGTACTTTTTTATCCAGCCCTTTTTACTTTCTGCGTTTTCTTAACGATTTCTTTACACCCGTCATCCTGAGCCCAGAGCAAAAAGCTCCGGTGGGTGACGCCCAGCAGTTTTCCTGCCGCCCGTGCGGACAGCTCGCCGCGCTCCCAACGCGCTTTGACTTCGCCGAATCCTTCCGGCAGCGCCTTGCGGGGTCTGCCGAATTTCACGCCGCGCGCCTTCGCTGCGGCGATCCCTTCCGCCTGCCGCTGGTGAATGAACTCGCGCTCTGTCTGCGCCACATAGGATAGCAGCTGCAACACGATGTCCGCGATCAGCGTTCCGGTGAGGTCGCGATTCCGCCGCGTGTCAAGCAGAGGCATATCCAGCACAACGATTGCCGCACACTTTTCCTTTGTGATGATGCGCCATTGCTCCAAAATTTCCTCATAGTTTCTTCCGAGACGGTCGATGCTCTTGATCACAAGCGTATCGCCGTCTTTCAATTTGCGCAGCAGTCGCTGGTAGCTGCGACGGTCAAAGTCCTTGCCGGACTGCTTGTCCACAAAAATCGCCCGGTCCGTTAAACCGAATTCCCGCAGAGCGATGAGTTGACGCAGTTCATTCTGTTCCTTGGTCGAAACTCTTGCATAACCGTATTCCATGTACTGACCTCCCAATTTATCGGTGGATAAATTGTAAGCCAGGTGCCGGCCACATGGGCAATATAGTGTTATATCACTATATTAACACATATTTTTCGATTAGTGAAGTATCACTAATAACCTTTTCTCAAATAATTTACCATAGTGATAAATCGTCATGGAGGTTTACACTATGGATACTCGGGAAACTGTTGCACTTCGCATCCGCCAACTTTGCGCAGAACGAAAAATTACGCCGAACGGGTTAGCAAATCTATCTGCTGTTCCTCAGGCAACCATCAAGAGTATCCTTAATGATGAAAGCAAAAATCCGGGCGTCGTGACGATTAAGAAGCTTTGTGATGGTCTTGAGATCACCCTCGGTGAGTTCTTCTCCACACCTGAATTCGATATGCTGGAACAGGAAATCAAATGAAGCCTCTTTCTCAGCCTCTACCGCCAGCGCTCCTCCATTTTTCGCGTAGAGTACACGCATAGTGCGTGAACTCTACGCTCTATAAGGGGTATTCTCTCTTTTTCGCGGAAAATCTTTCATCCGCTGCTGCGTTTGACGGTTACACATTGCCGCCGCGCCTTTTCTCATTTGAATGGAGTGCTGCTACATGAAAAATGAATCCCAATACGGCCTGCTGCTATTACAGCGGTATCTGTATGAGCATACGGATGACCAGCATCCGGCCTCTGTGGCGGATATTCTTGCCTTCTGGCAGGAGCATGGCATTCAGGCGGGGCGCAAGAGCGTATATTCCGCTATTGAAGTCTTGCAAAGCAGCGGTATGGACATCGTATGCGTCAAAAGCACCCAGAATCGATATTTCGTGGGGGAGAGGCTGTTTGAACTGCCGGAGCTGAAGCTGCTGGTGGACGCGGTGGAATCCTCCCGCTTTATTACGGCCAAAAAGAGCGAGCGGCTTATTGAAAAGTTGGGTAAGCTCACCAGTGAATCTCATGCCCGCCAGTTGGATCGGCATATTTATATGGAAGGTACCGCCAAACCGGAGAATGAGTGCATCTATTACAGCGTGGATGAGATCCATAACGCCATTCAGGAAAAACGGCAGATCACCTTTCAGTATTACGAATACACCCCGCAGAAAGAAAAGATACTCAAGCATAACGGTTACCGCTATCAGTTCAGCCCGTATGCCCTTATCTGGAGCCGAGATTGCTATTATGCCGTAGGCTGGTCGGAAAAGCACGGAAAGATTGCACAATTTCGGGTGGATCGCATGACGGCAGTCGAACCGCTGGAACATACGGCAGTCCAGACACCGGACTTTGATCCGGCGGAGTATGTCCGCAAGGTGTTTGGGATGTACCCGGACAACCTCTGTACCGTAGAGCTGCTGTGCGATAATGAGGTCATGCGCAGCGTGATCGACCGCTTCGGTGAAAATGTGCAGACGGAAACTGTAGATGAACAGCATTTCCGTGCCACAGTCGAGGTCGCGCCAAGCCCTCCGTTCTTCAGTTGGGTCTTTACCTTTAGCGGTAAGATTCGCATCGTCAGCCCAGCAGCAGTGCTGGAGGAAATGCGGGATATGGCAGCGTGGCTGAAATAATTTCAGGATGGTGTTCCCTGCGGGGAACACCATCTTTTTCACGGCTTGCCAATCGAACGAATGTTTGCTATACTGGGGCTACAGTGTTTCCAGAGAAGAGAACACGGATAGGAGGTGAGTTACTTGGAACAGACATTCGGCAGCTTCGTTCGAGAGAAACGGCAATCTATCGGATTGTCCCTGCGCACACTGGCGGCAAAGCTGGACTTGTCGCCAGTCTATCTGAGCAACATTGAGAACGACCGCAGACCGGCGCCGACGCGCGCATATTTGGAACGGTTGGAGCAGGAACTGCATCTGAGCAAGGTGGAAACCGAGCAGATGCTGGATCTTGCCGCCAAGTCCCAGAATAACCGGGTATCCGCAGACCTGCCGGACTACATCATGAATCGGGAGATCGTCCGGGCCGCGCTCCGCACGGCAAAGGAGGCAGACGCCACAGACCAGGAGTGGCAGGAATTTATCGACCGGATTACCCAGCGCGCAAAGAAATCCAAAGAGGGCGGTGAAATAGACGCATGAAAAAAGCATATTACCGCGAACAGGCGCTGGAGCGGATCGCCCGCGATGTGATCACCGCCTATGACCCCAGACTTTATTACGGTTCCCCCGCAGCCATTCCCATTGAGGACATCATCGAGGCACAGGGGCTGGTGCTGGAGTATCAATATCTGCGGAATAATGGGCGGGTTTTGGGCGAGACAATCTTTGACGACGGTCTCACAGCGATCTATGACCGGGAAAACCACCGCTATGACCTTCTTCCCGTCAAGGGCGGCACCATCCTCATCGACTGCTCTCTCTGCGAAGAGGAAGCATCTACCGGGCGGCTGCGCTTTACCTGCGCCCATGAGCTGGGGCACTGGCTGCTCCATAAGAAACAGTTCAGCGGGACCGGCGAAAACGCGGCGCTCCGTTCCGGCGATGAGAGCGACAACACATTGGAAGTGCAGGCGAACCTGCTGGGCTCTATCCTTCTGCTGCCGCTGCCGCAGGTCAAGCGCTGTTTCTATCAGCTGCGCTCCGGACGGACGAACCAACAGCTGGTGACGGATATGGCAGGTATCTTTCAGGTATCCAAACAGGCCATGCGCATTCGGTTGGAGAACCATAACCTGCTGTAAAAAATTTTCATGTGCTGTTCTCAAAAAAGAGAACAGAGAAAGCGAGGCGCTATGTCAAAAACCAATTCCCTGCGCTGTCCGCTGTGCGGCAAGGGCCGTATCGCGGATATCCCCAGTGGTGCGGAGCAGTCTCAGTACAGGCTGTTTGCTCTGCACAGAGCGGAACACCCTGACCTGATCGCCAAATGCCCCAAGTGCGGCGAACAGATCGGCATCACGGTGCTGACACCGGATGCTCACCCCCTGATCCACACGCCCATCCCCTTTATGGGATATGTTCAGGCATAAATTAAAAATCCAATTGATATGACTTCGTCAAGCGCACCAGCCACCCATCATCGAATATGGGAACATTGAGTTAGGAGCCTTACAAGTAGCTTTTCAGCTATGCGTAAGGCTCTTTTTTTGTGCCTTTCTTCGGCTGAAAAGCGGAAAGGCACACAATGCGCAGACGCTGGCAGCCCTATATCGCTAAATATCCGTGACCCAATCTCAGACATTTCAAAAAAATCTGAGATTGGAGTCATGAATCATGAAAAAATGGCAGGAAGAACGCAACTATCGGCGCGTTCGAAGCGAAGGTGGCGAAGTCATCGCCAATATCATCACTGTAGACGGCATGGACGTAGAGGTGCCGGAGGATGTCTACCTCGCCTATGCGCAGGCAGACCGCAGGGAGCGCTACATCATGGAGGAACAGTCCTCCGGAAAACTGCTCTCTCTGGAGCAGATGGAGGAAGATGCGCTTTTGCCGGACTATGTCGGAGCAGAAACGTCCCCCAGCGCCGAAACGGAGGCACTGGAGCGTGAGGAACTTCGGAATCTGGCAGAACAGAAGCAGATCCTTTTGCTGGCGCTGCTGTCACTAAAGGATACCGACCGGGAACTCATCAACGCCCTGTTCTTCGACGGCGCGTCTACACGGGAATACGCCCAAAGAATGGGCGTCAGCCAGCGGGCGGTCATCAAGCGGAGAGACCGCATCCTGCGGGATCTCAAAAAGTTTTTTGAAAATTCCTCGAAATAAGGGTATTCACCGAACGCAATTTTCGGGAGGACAGTGAGGGGCTCCGAATCGCCCCTCGCTGTTCCTTGAAAATTGCATACCAGCAATACGGATAACCACCCGGACAGAAGAGCAATCCGCGCAGTGTGCGCCACGACCCGCGGGAAGCCTTGCAGCTTCCCGCGGCGAGCGATTTTACCTGCGCAGGGACGGCGTTGGCAGCGCCGCCCGCAGAGACGCTGTCCGGGCAGATAATGAGACACAATGCACTGGCCAGCATGAAGAGGCTGGGCTGCTCCGGGATTGAAAGCAGTAGAGATCCCGGAAATACGCCCGTGAAGGTCTTGCCGGACCTTGTCCGTATTGTTCCCTTTTCCCACCGGGGCGCGCGCTGCAAATACGGTGGAAACGAAAACAAAGCATGACAGGAAAAGAGGTAATTATCGGATGAATACCAACGATAACAGGCTGAAAGCCCATAAACTGATCGACCATATTTTTCAGGACCTTCTTCCCGCCCACGGTATGGCGCAGCGTCCGGAGCAGATCCAATTGAGTCACCGGATGCTGGAAGCCATGCAGGACAGGAAGATCGCCCTGTGCGATGCCGGGACGGGCATCGGCAAGACCTACGCCTATCTGGCGGCTGCCACGGCAGCGTCTGCTTTCCCGACAGGGCAGATCGCCCGCCCCATCATCATTTCCACTTCCAGTATCGCGCTGCAAAACGCGGTGCTGATGGAGTATCTGCCGCTGCTGTCCTGCGTCCTAATGGCGGACGGGATTCTTACCAAGCCACTGAAAGCGGTCATCCGCAAAGGGAAAAGCCATTATGTCTGCGACGAGCGATTGGACAGACGGCTGCGTCAGGTAAATCTTGGAAAGAAAAATCCGGAAGCGTTGGCAGCGCTCCGGACTCTTAAGGAAACGCTGGACATGGACAGAGTTTCTCATCTCAGCGGCTATGACCGGGAGCGTGTCTGCGTACCGCAGGTCTGCGACTGCAAACAGAGGGACTGCCGCTATCAGCGGTTCCTCAAGACCTGCGACAAAAATCAATTTTTGTTTCAAATCTGCAATCATAATCTGCTGGTGGCAGACGCCATCCACCGCAGCGAGGGAAAACGCCCCATCTTCCCGGAGCACGGCATCATCATCGTGGATGAAGCCCATAAGCTCCCGGAGACCGCACAGCAGATGCTGGGTGTGACGTTGGCGGCCGAAGAGATACGAAACCTTATCCTTCAGCTAAAAGAGGAACGGTACTTACTGGCGGCAGAAATGCTGGAGGACAGCACCGGCCCTTTGCTGTGCAAGCTGGCACAGTCCAGAGAGGAAGCGGAGCCGGTGGAAGCCTGTTTGCGATTGCTGACCGCACCATCCCGCACATTGCCCATCATCCAGCGGCAGATCGGCAGCCTGCTCTCCCCGCTGGGAAGCCGCCAGCTGAATACGGTGCTGGACGCGGTCAAGCTGTTCACCAGTTCCCAGACAGATATGATTTTTTACACTGCCGAAGATGTCAGCACAGGCGGCGCCATGCTGTGCGCCGCGGCTGATGACATCACGCAGCGGATGAAAAAGATCCTGTGGCAGCCGGATCAGGCGTTTGTTCTGACCTCCGGCACCATGGCGGTGGGCAGTGATTTCCGCCGTTTCAAAACGCAGGCAGGATTGGAGAAGGGACACCGTGTCATGGAATCCGTTTCTCCATCCCCCTTTGACTACCGGAACAACTGCCTGCTCTACCTTCCGCAAATCCCGCCCCGCCAGAGAGTGGAGGATACGGATGTGTACTTTAATGAGCTGACTGCCGAGCTCGTCGGACTCATCAAAGCAGCCACCGGTCACGCGCTGGTGCTCTTTACATCCTACGCAGCCATGTCGGCTGTGAAGGAGCGGCTGTGGGAGGAATCGCTCCCATTCCCACTGCTGACGCTGGGCCGCAACGCGCCCCACATCATCGAACAGTTCCGGCACACGCCGGGAGCGGTGTTGCTGGCCACCGGCGCGGCATGGGAGGGCTTTGATTTCCCCGGCGACTGTGTATCTCTGCTGGTCATCCCGCGCCTGCCTTTCGCCTATCCGGACGCCCGGAAGGAGCGGGAATTGGAGAAGTATTCTTCCCTTCGTGCGTTCATCCGTGAGGTAGCTGTACCGGAGATGCAGATCAAGCTGCGCCAGGGCTTTGGACGGGCCATCCGCACGGAGAGCGATACCTGCGTCATCGCCATTTTGGATGAGCGGGCCTGCCGTGGCCGCAGATACGCCCAGGCTGTGAGTGAGGCATTGCCGGAAATGCGGAGGACCGGCAGCCTGCGGGAAGTGACAAGGTTTCTGCGGGAGAAAAAGCCGGAGAGCTATTTTGAGGTGGGAAGATGATCGACGCAAAGAAAGAATTGCAGTATCGGCTGGCAGTCCGGATGCTGGAGCATCTGGCGGAAATCGGCCTGCTGAGCGCGGAAGAACTGTCTTACGCCAAGAGACTGGCCAGAGAGAAATATTCCCCGCAGACTGTTTGGGAATAGTGCTGGATATTCTGCGGATCGTGTGGTAGCTTGTGTGTTGGCAAAAAAGATACAGGGAAGTGAAAAACATGGCACAGGTAAAAATCATCGCGCCGC
>OLYC01000416.1_pt1 | contig 35677 bp, 30 predicted proteins | sample 1674271 | NCBI WGS metagenome assembly OLYC01 (sample SAMEA103958154, study PRJEB25191) | human gut metagenome
AACTTTTATTATATCGTGTGAGAAAAGTTCAATAGGATTTATTAGTTAGTATTTAGGTAGTAAGAGCATTCTCTTTGTGAAAAGGGGATGCTTTTTTTTGTGTTCTTATATTTTTTTCTTAACTTTGCAGATAATTAGGTCTTCATTCTGTGGATTAGATTTATTAATGATGCAGATTTAGGCCTTTACTCAATATAATATCAAAACAAAACAACAATGAAGAAAACAATTTCCATGCTCGTGATAGCGGTTCTGGGTGCCGCCTGTTTCTCGTCATGCGGCGAGAAGAAAAAGAGCAATGTCATCATAGCCCCTAAGCCTGCTGCTCCAAAACCTAAGAAGACGCAGGAATTGAGTAGTTATGAGCAGTCGCGCGACATCTCCTGGCTCGGCAAGACTTATCGTGTAGTGATGAAACGAGAGTCGGATCACAGTCTGCCTTTGGTGGAGAGTGAGGATCATACCAAGTACTACGACAACAAGATTACGATCAAGGTGCTGCGGGAGGACGGAACAGAGTTCTTCAGCCGCACTTTCCAGAAAAGCGATTTTACGGGTTATCTTGATGCCGAAACCAAGAAATCGGGTGCCTTGTTGGGTATCGTTTTTGTTGAGGTGAAGGGCGACGTGCTGCATTTTGCAGGCAGTGTGGGTTCACCCGATGTGACCAGTGATGAGTATGTACCTCTTGTAATCACTGTCAACCGGATGGGCGCTGTCAGTATAGCCAAGGATAGCCAGTTGGACACAGCAGGTGATGAAGACGAAAAAGCCTCGTCTGTTGAGGACGAGGCTGATGATGGGGTATGATGTATAAAATTTAGTGACTGTTTATAAAGCATCACTTACTTCAATAGTTTTTTGAAGTCTTTTTCAAAGCATTGTGGGTGTTTACCGATGAAGAGGACGTTGAGCAGACAGTTGGCTGCCAATTCCTCATCGTTCAGGTCAGCACCCTTTCCTTTTCTTACTTCCTTGCCCAAGCAAGCATCCCAAGTGGTGTTGAAACAACTGTCGTCGGCTCCCACAATCATACTGTTGCTCGAGTTAGGATCTTCCATCAGTTCGTAGCGAATGGTCTTCTTGCTCATCACAGGCTGGATGCTGCACAGCATGTCGAATGCTTTCTGAAAGACGTCGCGATGCAGATTGGCGTTAGGGAACATCGTGCTGACAGTAGGAAAGAGTTCCTCAAAGTCGAACGACTGTAAGAGTTGATAAAGTTTCATCCTTGTTCTATGGTTATGTTTGCTTATTAGAACTTAGCCATCTTGATGGCGTCAATGGCGCACTCGTCGCCCTTGTTGCCCAGCTTGCCACCACTTCTGTCTTTGGCCTGTTGCAGGTCGTTGGTGGTCAGCAGACCATAGATGACTGGAATTTCCTGTGAGGCATTGAGGCGTGCAATGCCATAGGTAACGCCCTGACAGATGTAGTCGAAATGAGGAGTCTCGCCACGGATGACGCTTCCTAACACGATGACAGCATCGTAGCCCTGGTTAAGAACCATCTGTCGTGCTCCGTATATCAGCTCAAAGCTTCCAGGTACGGTTTTCACGTGAATGTTCTCAGGCAGGGTGCCATGCTTTTTCAGGGTGTCGACGGCACCTTTCAGCAAAGCGCCTGTTATCTCAGGGTTCCACTCAGCTACCACGATGCCAAAGCACATATTGCTGGCATCGGGTACCTTGGTGAAGTCGTATTCTGACAAATTATGAAGTGCTGTAGCCATAATTAGTTAGAAGCTCTTTCGATGTACTTGTCGATCTCTGCACTCTGAACGAGCATAGAGTTCACATACTTTTTCTTGATGTCCTGATAGATCTTCAGGGCCTCGTCCTTCTTGCCCTGGCTTTCCAACACCTCGCCGGCCTTGATAAGGAAGATAGGAGAGAGGCTGTTGTTGGCATCGTCCTCAGCCTTGCTGTCTGCCATGTCGGCAGCCTTCTTGAAAGCGTCAACAGCCTTGTCGAGCTGGTTGAGGTGAGCGTATGCGTCGCCGAGAGCAGCCTGAGAAGCTGGGCTGATCATCTGGTCGTCTTCTGTTGAGAAAGCGTCGAGGCTCTTCTGAGCTTCTGCCCATTTGCCGAGGTTGGCGTAGCAAAGACCGGCATAGAGGTTGGCCAGGTTACCTGCCTTGGTACCGCTATACTCGTCGGCCAACTTAGCGAAACCTACGAAGCCGGCACCGTCGCCATTGACAGCCTGCTCGAACATCTCGTTGTTGAAGTAGGTCTGACCCTTGCTGAGCGCTGTGCTTGCCTTTTCCTCACGAGGACCGGAAATCTGTGAAATGTAGAGGAATACACCTGCAATAACAACAATGATTGCTGCCACTGCGATAAGGATGGCTTTCTTGTATTTCATGAAGAAAGCCTCGCGGTTGTTGATGTTCTCTGTTGCTTCGAGAACCTGTTCTGTTTTGTTTGCCATTTTTATTTTTTGTTTTTTATTATTTTTTCCTTCTTGTTCTTAGTGTGCCTTGCTCAATGGCCACTACACTTTAGGTTGCAAAAATACGTAAATTTATCCACATATTGAAATTTATAGCCTACTTTTTTCGTTTTTTGCGCTTTTTCTGCTAACTTTGCAGTTCAATAGTGGCATAATACGTATGATTTTACAGAATATCTCGATAATTAATTACAAGAACATCAAGGCTGCCAATTTGGAATTGTCGCCCAAGATCAATTGTCTCATCGGTCATAACGGTGTGGGCAAGACCAATTTCCTGGATGCCATTTACTATCTTTCGTTTTGTCGCAGTGCCTACAATCCTATCGATTCGCAGGTTATTGCGCACGATGAGAACTTCATGGTGATAGAGGGCAACTATCTTGATGAGCGAGAGAATGTCGAGAATATCTTCTGCGGTATGAAGCGTGGAACGAAGAAGCACTTCAAGCGCAACAAGAAGGAGTACAAACGACTGTCACAACATATCGGATTGATACCGCTCATCTTTGTCTCTCCTTCTGATACGGTACTCATTGAGGGTGGAAGCGAGGAGCGACGCCGCCTGATGGATGTGGTCATCTCGCAGTACGACCCTTCCTATATTGAGGCATTGGCCAACTACAACAAGGCTTTGCAGCAGCGTAATGCTCTGCTCAAGATGGAGGAGGAACCTGATGTGACACTGATGGAGATATGGGAACAGGAGATGGCTCGCAATGGTGAGCTGCTCTTTCAGAAGCGTGAGGCTTTCGTCAAGGAACTGATTCCTCTGTTTCAGCAGATCTATCGTCATATCTCTGGCGACCGCGAGGTGGTGAGCCTGCGTTATGTCTCTCATTGTCAGCGCGGTCCGCTCCTTGATGTCATACAGCGCGACCGCTTCAAGGATAGGGCTGTAGGCTATTCGCTTCATGGTGTGCATCGTGACGACCTGGAGATGCTGATAGGTGATTTCCAGATGAAGCGAGAGGGAAGTCAGGGACAGAACAAGACCTTTGTCTTGGCTCTCAAGTTAGCCCAGTTTGATTTCCTGCGACGCACGGTATCGAGTACCACGCCCCTCTTGCTGCTCGACGATATCTTCGACAAGTTGGATGCCCAAAGGGTAGAGGCGATTGTCGACTTGGTATCGGGAACCAATTTTGGACAGATATTCATCACCGATACCAACCGCGACCATCTCGACCGCATCCTGCACGAGAGTGACGGCAATTACAAGATATTCCATGTAGAAGGTGGAAACATAGACTTGGTTCACGAAGAATAGTAGATAAACCTGCAAAGCAAAGAAATATGTTCAGACGAAAAGTACGTTCCTTATCAGAATTGTTGCCCGAGATATTGAGGCGCGAGGGACTGGAGACCCCGCTGCAGCAGAAGCGTCTTCTTGCTTCCTGGAATCAGGTGGTGGGTGAGCCTGTAGCCAAGTACACTGGCGACAAGTTTATCAAGAACCAGACTCTCTTTGTCAAGATACTCAGTCCGGCCTTGCGTGCCGACCTCTCGCTGAGTCGCAGCCTGTTGGTCAAGCGGCTTAACGAGGCAGCGAAGGCTTTTGTCATTTCTGATATCAAGTTCTATACGATAGCATCCATCTTGATATCGGTGGCTTCGGTGGGCACGGTCTCCGTCTTCTGAAAGTCGAAGCATATCCCTATTTTATATAGATGGGGCATCTTGCAGAGCATACGGTCGTAGTAGCCTTTGCCTCTGCCCAAGCGATGCCCCGACTTATCGAAACTCATGCCTGGGATGATGCCTGCTTCTATCTTCCCGTATTCATCTTCCGGCAGCAGTCTGCCTACAGGTTCCATGATGTGGAAACTACCTTGTCTTAAGTCTTTCGAGCCTGTATATTCTCTTATCTCCATGTTTTCTCCGTCTACGACAACGGGCAGGAATACCTGTTTTCCCTGATTGACCAGTTCGTCGATAAACTGATGGGTATTCACCTCGTCGGGAAGTGAGTAGTATAGTAGTATGCTTCGGGCTTGCTGCAGCCGGATGTTTCTGCGCAGCCGGTCTAAAACAAGAAGCGACAGTTCTTCGAGCTGTTGCCCGGAGAACTGTCGCTTTCTCTCTCTGATGATATTTCTGAGTTCTTTCTTATCCATTTTTCTGCCTTCTTATGCCAAGCGGGATGGGCTTCTGTGCAACGAACGGTAGTTGTAGGGCACATTTGCCATAGCTACCTTCTGCTTCTTTTTGTAAACAGGCTTGGTGGCAGGAACGGGCTTCTTGGGGAAAGCCTCGTTCTTTTGAAACACCTCCATCGTTTTGTAGATAACAGGATCGTCCTGGTTGATGTATTGATTCCAAGCCTGGTCGTTGAGCATGTTGTAGATCACGCGGCTGTTGATGTAGCGTTCCAACAGTTTGTGCGACTTGCGGATGAGCAGGTTGCGGCGCTGCAGACCGTGCTTGTCGGCATAGGTGGCAAACTTGTCTACCATGTTCTGCTTGTCCAGATAGTCGGCCAACTCCATCATCTCCTTGAAGTTGTTCAGCTTAGGACGGTTGTCGTCGGTATAGGAGAAGGCGAACTGCAGGATGAGTCCGCTCATGCTTGCCTGCTTGAAGTAGGATGTCATTCCCAAAGTATCCTCGGGTACGAAGATGTCGGGAGTGATGCCGCCTCCGCCATATACGGTACGTCCCAATCCCGTGTGATAGGCCGGACCCGTATGCTTGATGCTGTCTTGCGAGAAGAACTCGCCATGCTCATAGCGGTTGAGCAGGTCTTGCTCATAGTCCTTGTCGTCACCCAATGTGTAAGGTTTCTGTATGCATCGACCCGATGGGGTGTAGTAGCGTGCAATGGTGAGTCTTATCATGCTGTGGTCGGGGAATTCTATCTGTTGCTGTACCAGTCCCTTTCCGAAAGAACGTCGGCCTATGATGGTGGCACGGTCATTGTCCTGCATGGCTCCTGCAAAGATTTCGGCAGCCGATGCTGAGCCTTCGTTGATAAGTACGACGAGCGGTACGTGCTGATAGGATCCCTTGCCATCGCTGCGGAAGTCCTGTCGTGGCGACTTGCGTCCCTGTGTGTAGACGATGAGTTTCTTGTCGGGCAGGAACTCGTTGGCCATGTTGATGGCTGCTGTCAGGTATCCGCCACTGTTGTCGCGAAGGTCGATACACAGGTTCTTGAATCCCTCTTGCGAGAGCTTTGCCAGGGCGATGAGCATCTCTGGATAGGTATTCTCGCCGAAGTTCTTGATGCGTATGTATCCGGTCTTGTCGTCGAGCATATAGGTTGCCGTGATGCTCTTGGTAGGTATCTCGCCTCGGGTCACGGTGAAGGTCTGTACCTTCTTGCTGCCGTAGCGCACCACACCAATCTTTACCTTGGTGTCTTTCTGTCCCTTGAGTCTGTGCATGGCTTCCTCGTTGGTGACAATCTTGCCTACGAAATGCTTGCCGTCTACCGCCACAATCTTGTCGCCAGCCAGCAGGCCGGCCTTTTCGGCAGGTCCGTTCTGTATCACATTCTGCACGTGTATGGTGTCATCTCTGATCACAAACTCGATGCCCACACCGCAGAATGATCCTTTCAGGTCGTCGGTGGCAGCAGCCACATCCTTGGCACTGATGTAAACGGAGTGTGGGTCCAGCTCAGAGAGGATGAGCGGTATCGCCTTGTCTACCAAAGAGTCGATATTCACCGCATCCACATACTGGTCGTCGATGATGTGCAGCAGGTTGTTGAGCCTGTTGCTTCCGCTGTTGATGATATTGAGCCTGTTTCCTGAGAAATGGTTCGAGAAGAACGAGCCGATCATGATACCTATCACCACGCATACAGCCATGATGATGGGCATGAAACGGTTGGTCTTTTTCTTATTGATATTCATATATTTATTGTCTTATGTTCTTGGTTCGGCTTCTTCCAGCGAAGCGTCGTCTGGGTTGAGATATACTACCTTGATGCCAGCTCGCTCCATGAGTTCTATGCCGTCGTTGAGTCGGTATTTCTCGGCATATACCACGCGCTTGATGCCCGCCTGGATGATGAGTTTGGCACACTCGATACATGGCGAAGCCGTGACATAGAGTGTACTTCCGTCGCTGTTGTTGCTGCTTCGTGCCAGCTTAGTGATGGCATTGGCCTCGGCATGCAGCACATAGGGTTTGGTCACGCCGTCTTCCTCGCATACGTTCTCAAACCCACTGGGTGTGCCGTTGTAGCCATCGCTGATAATCATCTTGTCCTTGACTACGAGTGCACCCACCTGTCGGCGTTTGCAGTAACTGTTTTCTGCCCAGATGCGTGCCATGCGCAAGTAGCGCAGGTCGAGTTTCTCTTGTTTGGAAAGTTGCTCTTCCATGTTTCTGTTGTTATGATTCTATATTTTTCTTTATCTCGTTGCGCTCCAGCAGGGCATCGATGGTAGGCTCTTGTCCGCGGAATCGCTTGTAGAGTGTCATCGGATGCTCGGTACCACCCTTTGAGAGGATGTTGTCTCTGAAGCTCTGTGCAGTCTGCTGGTCGAAGATACCGTTCTTCTTGAACACGCTGAAGGCATCGGCGTCGAGCACCTCTGCCCATTTGTAGCTGTAGTAACCAGCAGCATAGCCTCCTGCCATAATGTGCGAGAACTGTACGGTCATACAGGTATTGGGCAACTGTGGTGTGACCATGGCCTTTGCCCAGGCTTTCTTCTCGAATGGGATGATGTCGTCGTCGAAAGCTTCCTTCTTGGTGTAGTAAGCCATGTCGAGCAGTCCGAAGCTCACCTGTCGCAGACATCCGTAGGCAGCCATGAAGTTGCGGCTCTTCACGATGCGCTCTATCAGGTCGTCGGGCAGAGGCTCGCCTGTCTGATAGTGGAAGGCGAAGGTGCGAAGGAAGTCTTTCTCCACAGCATAGTTCTCCATGAACTGCGACGGCAGCTCCACAAAGTCCCACCATACATTGGTTCCCGACAGACTCTCAAATCGGGTGTTGGCAAACATGCCGTGCAGGCTGTGTCCGAACTCATGCAGGAAGGTCTCCACCTCGCCAAGGGTCAGCAGGGCTGGCTTCTCGGCTGTAGGTTTGGTGAAGTTCATCACCACGCTGACATGCGGACGTATGTTCTGTCCCTTATGGTCTATCCACTGTCCCTGGAATTCTGTCATCCATGCACCTCCCTGTTTGCCCTTGCGTGGGAAGAAATCGGCATAGAATACAGCCAGATAGCTGCCGTCCTTGTCGAATACCTCGTATGCTTTCACGTCGGGATGGTATACGGGTATGTCCTTGTTCTCCTTGAAGGTGATTCCGTAGAGTTTTCCTGCCAGACCGAACACGCCGTCAATCACCTTGTCGAGTTGCAGGTAGGGGCGCAGCATCTCGGCGTCGAGGTTGTATTTCTCCATCTGCAGCTTGTGCGAGTAGAAGCTCATGTCCCAGGGTTCCATCACGAAGTCATCTCCCTCAATGCGTTTTGCTAAGGCTGTTATCTCGGCAACCTCCTTCTCGGCGGTAGGCTTGTAGGCATCTATCAGGTCGTTCAGCAGTTTGTACACATTGTCGATATTGCTTGCCATGCGGTGCTTGAGCACGTAGTCGGCATAGGTGTCGAAGCCCAGCAGCTGTGCCAGCTCGCGTCTCAGGTTGATGAGTCGCTTGCATATCTCGAGGTTGTTGGCATCGTTGTCGTGTATGCACTCGGTATTGCGAGCCATGTACATCTGCTTGCGGAGCTCGCGCTGTGTAGAGTAAGTCATGAAGGGAGAGAAGACAGGGAAGTCGAGGGTGAAGATCCATCCTTCCTTCTCCTGTTCTTTGGCATTCTGCTCGGCTGCAGCAATGGCAGTCTCGGGCAGCCCGTCGAGTTGAGCCTTGTCGGTGATATGCAGCTGGAAGGCTTTGTTTTCCTTGAGCAGGTTCTGCGAGAACTGCAGGGTGAGCATGCTTGCCTCCTCGGTGAGCTGGCGCAACTTCTCCTTGCCTTCCTCATCGAGCAGGGCACCGCTGCGTACAAAACCATCATAGCTTGTATCGAGCAACATCTGTTCCTCGGCATTCAACTCGCGGTTGGGATGGTCGTGTACGAACTTGATGCGTTCGAAGAGTTTCTTGTTCAGGGTGATATCGTTGGCATGCTTGGTAAGGATGGGGCTCATCTTCTGTGCCAAGGCTTCCATCTCGTCGCAGGTCTCTGCGCTCATCATGCATGAGAAAACATTGGAAACCCTGCTGAGCAAGTCGTAGTAGTGCTCGCCTTTCTCGGTATCCACGCGTGCCAGGGTGTTCTCGAAGGTAGGTTCTTCGGGATCGTTGACGATCTTGTCGGTGGCCTCATCGTCACGGCGTATACCTTCCATGAAGGCCTCTTCGTAATCTTCCAGCCTGATACGGTCGAAGGGTACGGTGTCGTGAGGGGTGTTGTAAGGTGCAAAAAAGGGATTGATACGATTCTCTGTCTTATTTTCTTGAAGCATACTAACTTAGTGTTTTATTTTTGTGCAAAGTTAGTAAAAAAAGGTGTTATAATCTTCTTGTATCATATTATTTAACATACTTTTATCTCAACCCTTGCTGTTGGTAAGTTTTTCGAGTGCCTGGATGTGGATGCGCTCTCTGAAAAGTTGGATAAGTCCTTGGCTTTGCAAACGGTTGAGGGCTCTGGAGACATCCAGTCTGCTGTCGTTCACCTCTTCGGCTATGCGCCTCATCTTGATGTGGATTGTTTTCTCGCCTGTAGGGCTGACACAGTTAGCCTCGAAGAAGCGTGTGATGCGTTCCTCTAAACTCTTGGGTGGCGTCTGCAGGGTACGGAGGCTGTGCTTTTGACTCTGTGTGGATATCAGGTTGAGCAGGTTGATGCGGAATATGTCGAAGAGGGTAGCCAGCTTCATGACGTCTTGCTTGGCAATACATAGCAGGCTGCAGTCGTGCAGGGCTGTATAGGTATGAGTGAAGTATGGGTACAGACCGAAGATGCGTTCCGACTGGAAGGTCTCGGGTGCCTGTATCTTCTCGTCGATGCTGTAGCTGTGGTCGGCAGACTCTGTCTTTACCATCACCTCGCCGTCGAGCAGGAAGTACAGGTGTGTGCAGAGTTCGCCTTCAGCTACAATCGTCTCTCCCTTACTTGCTTTTCTGAAGTCAAAGCGTGTCTGCCCTGCAGCTTGCTGCAAGTCGTTGCGGCTCATTCCCAAGAAGAGGGGCAGAGCCAACAGGCTGTTGTATATGCGGTTTTCGGGCATAATGCTTGTGAGGGGGCTTAACTCCTTAAGAATCTCCTAATATCTTCTCCTTGAGTGATGGCGAGTACCATACTTCGGTCTTGCCATCATCATTGGTATAGATGAGGTAAGCCATGAGTTCTGAATGCTGTCTCAGTATCTCTTTGGCTTTTTCGAGCCCCATCACCATGAAAGAGGTGGCGTAGGCATCTGCCGTGGCACAGTTTTTTGCCAAGACTGTGGCAGACAGCAGACTGTGCTGAACGGGGTAGCCAGTCTTGGGGTCGATGGTATGGGCATACTTCTTGCCGTTCTTATAGTAGAAGTTGCGATAGTTGCCGCTGGTAGCCATGGCTATATCCGTGACATTGAGCACCGTCTGCAGTTCCTGGTTGGTGTTCAGCGAGTCTTCGGTAGGTTTGTTCACGCCGATGCGCCAAGGTTGCTGTTTCTGGTTGATACCCTTGGTGACTATCTCGCCTCCTATCTCTATCATATAGTCGTTGATGCCTTTCTTGCTCAACAGTCGTGCCACCACGTCACAACCGTATCCCTTGGCTATGGCAGAGCAGTCGAGCATGATGCGCGGATCCTGTTTCTGTATGTGATTGTCGGAGGTGAGCTTCACCTTCTGGTAGCCTACTATCTTTCTCAGGTCGTCGATAACCTTCTTGTTGGGTTCCACACCTTTCTTGAAACCGAATCCCCATTCGTTGACCAGTGGGGCAACGGTAATGTCGAAGGCTCCGTGGGTCTCGTTGGAGATGTCCTCTGCCAAGAGGAAAACCTCTGTAAACATCGAGTTGACTACCGGGTTCTCGTTGCGGTTCACCTTCGAGATAATGGAAGTCTTGTTGAATGGCGAGAGCGACTCGTCCACCTTCTTCAACTCAGCCTCTATCTCTTTCTTCAGATTGGTGTCGCTATGATAAGTGATGTGGTAGACGGTTCCGAAGATGAAACCCTCGTCGTGCTGATAGTTGATGTTTTCCTGTCCCTGCTTCAGGATGATGACCGTGCCGATGACGAGGAGCAGCAGGAAGGGAATTTGCCAGATGAGTTTTTTCTTGTTCATATTGATGGGATAGGGGTGATGGTTGATGTAAATGTGGGGTGAGAGTGATGCGGCTTTCTTGCCGCAGCGGGCTTACAGCTCGAAACTTACGTTGAAGGTTCCTCCAAAGCGTGAGCCTCCCTGCTTGCCAAAGCCGGGCACATACCAGGTGTTGCCATAGTCGCCGTCGTCATGGAAGAGCCTGCGCTTGTATCTCAGGCTCCAGCCCATTCTTACAGGGCCCCATATCTTGGCATCCACACCGAAGACAAACTCAGCCCAGTGGTAGTTGCACTTCACACCGTTGACCTCGTAGGGAGTCGTACCGCCCCATATAGGGTCCTGGATATCCGGACCTTTGAGGTCGTATTTGAAATAGGTAAGGGCGTATCTCACACCGCCATACAGGCGATAGATGTCGTGCTTGTTGCGCAACAGGTTGAAGTCGCAGCCTATTCGTCCGTAGGGTGCCGTCGTCTTGTAGTTGATCTGGGTGCTTTCGTCTGTGCCGTCAGCTTTTCCTATACCTATTTCTACTACAGGGAAATACTTGTCCTTGAGGTTGACACGCAGTGCCGCCTCATACTGACCGTAGTCGCTGACCATGAGTTGAATGGGGCCAACCAGGTCTGCGCTTACCGCCACGTTTCTCAACAGTGGGATGGTGTCCTTGTTGGTGGCGGCTATCTTCTTGCCTGATGATCCCTGGGCATGTGTCGCCTGTGCGGGCATCAGCAGCATCAGTGCGCTAATCGCGATGACCAAAGTAAATATAGAAGTGTGGCTTCGTTTCATCATAAGTTACTTCTTTACAGTTGATGACGATGGAGTCTATGCTGTTGTGCGTAGTCTTCACGCCGGTGATGGTATGAAAAATGGATGGCTTGCAGTCTACCGACTCAAAGTGTGGTGTGTTGGTCTTCTGCACCGTTACGGTGTCGCGCAGCAGTCGGTTGTCTGCGTTGCGAGTCTCAAAGAAGAGGCTGTCTTCCAACAGCGAGTAGCTCATGGGCAGTATGAAACTGTCCACATTCACGTCCTTGTTGATCAGCACACTGTCGGTTCCCTCGATACGGTTGGTCGAGATGGTGAGTGTGTCGGTCAGGGTTGTTATGTTGCCTGCCAGCCTGTACTTGGTGTACACGGTGTTGTTGAGCGGACAGTCGAGCGTGCTGCAAGCTGCCATCAGCCCAAGGGCCATCATGAGTATGGGGATTATTTTCCGCATCTTATCTCTTTTTCTATTTGATAGTCGTTACGATTGGGGTTCTGTCGGCTCAACAGGTCGCCTAAGAATCCTGCCAGGAACAGCTGGCTGCCTAAGAGCATGGCTGTCAGGGCGATAAAGAAGTAGGGCGAGTCGGTGATGAGGTGTCCATACACGCCATGATAGAGGTCGATGCTCTTGTCGATGCCGAGGCATACCAGTGACAGGAAACCGATGAAGAACACCACGCTGCCCAAGAATCCGAACACGTGCATAGGTTTTTTGCCGAAGTTGCTCAGGAACCAGAGGGTCATCAGATCCAGATAGCCGTTGACAAAACGATTCCAGCCCATGAACTTCGACTTGCCGAACTTGCGGGCCTGATGGTGCACAGGCTTTTCGCCTATCTTGTCGAAACCGGCATTCTTTGCCAGATAGGGGATGTAGCGGTGCATCTCGCCATACACCTCGATGTTCTTCACCACGTCGCGGCGGTAAGCCTTCAGTCCGCAGTTGAAGTCGTGCAGGTTGTGTATGCCACTCACCTTGCGTGCTGTGGCATTGAAGAGCTTGGTAGGAATGGTCTTCGACAGAGGGTCGCCCTCCTTGCGGTTCTGCTTGTAGCCCGATACCAGGTCGTAGCCTTCCTGGGTAATCATGCGGTAGAGCTCAGGTATCTCGTCGGGAGAGTCCTGCAGGTCGGCGTCCATGGTGATGACCACATCTCCCTGTGCCTCTTTGAATCCACAGTACAGGGCAGGGCTCTTGCCGTAATTGCGGCGGAACTTGATGCCTTTCACCTGGTCGGCCTCCTCTGACAAGTGTTCTATCACTTGCCATGAGTGGTCGGTAGAGCCGTCGTTGACAAAGATGACTTCGTAGCTGAAGTGGTTGGCTTCCATCACTCGCTTGATCCAGGCAAAGAGCTCGGGCAGCGATTCTTCCTCGTTGTATAGGGGTACGATAACGGATATGTCCATTTGTTTGGTGTGTTATTGTTGGTTATTGATGTTCTTGATACTTACGCGTCGTGCCATGATGGCTGCGATGACAGGACTGAGTACCACACCCACGATGAGGTCGGTAATCATAAACATGGAAGCCCATGCCAGTGGCTTCATCGAGAGGATGGTGTCGATGGTGGCCTTTGCCTCTGCCTCCGACAGATGGTACACTTCCTGCATCACGGGCTGGTAGGTGCTTTCCAATAAGGCCATGAAAGGACCCATGTCCATGAACGAGAACCACAGAAATTGTACCACGGTGAGCAACAGGGTGGCATTGAAGAATGTCTGCATACAGTAGAAAGTGCCTCGGCGGAAAGAGATAGTGCCCTCCAGGGCATAGTCGCGGAAACTCTTCAGGCGTTTGCCTACTACAAAGGGAGTGCTGATCAACAGCAGGTTGCCTATCATTCCCAAGAACGACTGGTCGGGCTTTACTGCCAGCATGGTGAATGCGAAACTAACTATCCATACAAGTCCTAAGATGGCTCCGTCCTGGCGGGCGAAAGCCCTTGTCTGAACTAAATTCTGTACATTAATCATTGTCTTATTTATGTATTATCGTGCAAAGGTAAGCAATTTTTAGCATATAGTGTTCAATGCTGCGATAATTTTATATATTTTTGGAGAAACAGACCTGTAGGAAACAAAAAAAGAGAACTTCTGTAGATGAAGTTCTCTTTTTTGAGCCTCTTGTCGGATTCGAACCAACGACCCCGAGATTACAAATCACGTGCTCTGGCCAACTGAGCTAAAGAGGCGGGTGGACAAGCGATTCATATCGCACCGCTACAACCAAGTACCCTTGCTATGTTCCCATCCTGGGGGATTCCGAGGGAGCTGGTCGTATGAGACTTGTCCGTCTCTGCGTTTAAGCGGGTGCAAAAGTACTGCTTTCCTTTGAACCTGCCAAATATTTCCCGAGAAATATTCCTTTTATTAACTTCTGTTAAGAAAAAACTCCTCTAAAAGTCCACGACCGTGATTCCTGCTCCGCCAAACTGCACATGCTCATCGGCAAAGTGGGTGACATTGGGCACACTGCTCAGATACTGGCGGATGAGCTGTCGCAAGATGCCGTTGCCCTTACCGTGGAGGATGCGCACACGGGGCATACCCACAAGGATGGCATCGTCGATGAAATACTGCACGGCATTGAGCGCCTCATCGCCACGCATACCTCTGATGTCGAGGTCTTGGTGGAAATTGGTCTTGTGCTTGTCTATCGTGTTGCGTGTCTCGGTACTGATGCCATACGAGCCTAAGTTCTCCTTGCGTTGTTCTGTCTTGTCGGTCTCGGTGGTGGCGACAGCATGTTCCAGACGGTTGAGGCGCATCTTGGTACGCATACCTCCAAAGACAGCAGTAGCCATATCGCCCGCTATGCTCTCTATGGTTCCTATGGTGGAGAGCCCCTTGATGCGCACGGTGTCGCCTACTGATAGAGGACGGTTTTCCTGCTGCGTCTTGTTGACAGCACTGCGCAGCGCCGCCGCAGCCTTCTCTTGGTTCTGAGTTTTTTCGGCTTTACGCTTGGCATGGCGTTCCTTGCGTTGCTGTATCTGTGCTATCTTGCGGGCTATCTTGTCGTCGTTCTCCTTGGTGTCGATGTCCTGCATCTCTTCCTTGAAGGCATCCAGCTCCTGACGTATGCGCTTGGTCTCCTCCTTCTCAGCCTGCTTTTCGCGTATCTCGCGTATGGCGTTCTCTATCTTTTTGTTGCTCTCCTTCAGCAGTTCCTCTGCCTGTTGTTTGGCTTTGGCGAGTATCTGTTTGCGGCTTCGTTCTATGTCCTCGATGTCGCTCTCGTATCGCGAGATAGTCTTTTCCATGTCTTTCTCGCGCTGGTGTATGCTCTGTCGTTTGTTCTCCCAGTAGCGCTTATCGCGAACGATGTCCTGCAGATACTTGTCGCTCTGTATGTATTCGGAGCCTACGATGTCGCTGGCCTCCTTGATCACCTCTTCGGGAAGACCTATCTTGCGAGCTATCTCGATGGCGAAGGAAGACCCCGGTCTGCCTATAGCCAACTGGAAGAGAGCTTTCATCTCGTGGCGGTCGTAGAGCATGGCACCATTAGCCACACCCTCATGACTGTCGGCAAAATGCTTCAGGTTCTGATAGTGTGTGGTGATGACTCCATAAGCACCTTGCTGGCAGAAGCGGTCGAGCACAGCCTCGGCGATAGCTCCGCCGATGCCAGGTTCGGTGCCTGTACCAAACTCATCGATGAGGATGATGGTGTCGCCATTGGCAGCCTTCATCATATTCTTCATGTTGAGCAGATGCGAGGAGTAGGTACTCAGGTCGTTCTCCAGACTCTGTTCGTCGCCTATGTCGATCATGATGTTCTGAAACACGCCCGTCTTCGAACGCTCGCTCACAGGGATGCTCAGTCCGCACTGCAGCATGTATTGCAGCAGTCCCACGGTCTTCAGACATACCGACTTTCCTCCGGCGTTAGGACCTGAGATGATGAGGATGCGCTTCTCTTGCGTCAGCATGATGTCGAGTGGCACCACCTTCTCGCCTTTTTTCTCCAACGAGAGTCGGAGCAGCGGGTGAATGGCTCTGGTCCAGTCTACGTGTGGGTGGGCTTCCACCTCTGGTTCTATGGCTTGCTGGGTCTCTGCAAGCTTTGCCTTAGCCTGTATCAGGTCGATGACGGCAAGGAATCGGTAGCTGTCCAATATCTCGCGCGAGAAGGGTCGCACCTTGTTGGTGAAGTCGGTGAGGATGCGTATGATCTCCTTGCGTTCCTCTCCTTCGAGCTCTCTCACGCGGTTGTTGGCTTCCACCACCTCGGTAGGCTCTATGAATACCGTTCTTCCCGTGGCACTCTCGTCGTGCACGATACCCTTGATCTTACGTTTCAGGGTAGGGATGACGGGGATGACGAGTCGTCCGTCGCGCAGGGTAGGGGTGACATCTTTCTCTACCACTCCCTCGCTCTGTGCTGCTCGCAGTATGCCATACAGTGTGCGTGAGATGCTGCCCTCGGTCTTAGCTAACTCACGGCGTATCTGCAGCAACTCGGGGGTAGCATTGTCGCGTATCTTGCCAAACTTGTCGAGTATTTGGTCGATGCGTTGTACCAGTTGTGGGAAAGACATGACGTCAGCCGACAGGCGATGCAGTGCAGGGTAGGGATATTTCTTCTCTCTGCGCCAACCGTCTTCTTGTTCGGCCTCGTCGTCATCGCTGTGGTTGAGTATCTTTACGATACCGTCAATGGTGCTCAGCGAGCGGCGAAGGTCAAAGAGTTCGTCTTCCTCCAAGTGGGTGTTCTCCACTCTGATGCGTACTATCGACTCTCTCACATCGTAGAAGTATTGCAGGGGGAAGTCTTCCACCTCTTCCATGAGTCTGCGAAACTCTCGGGTCTGCAACAGCCATTCGTTCACCTCGTCGGCATCAGAGCTGAAGTGCATCTTCTCCACCTGCTCCTTGCCTAGGGTGGAGAGGCATCGCTCACGCAACAGGTTTCGAATCTCGTTGAATCCTATCTTTTGTTCAAAATTATCTGGATATATCATGTTGTTCTTATTTTCAGGCGGCAAAGTTACGAATTTTTTGAATGTTACCCAAATTTCAACTGCAAAAAACAAGGGAGCTAACCCTGTTAGGTTGCTCCCTCGTTGTTCTTGTTTCTATTATTGGTAGTTCTTAATCCCAGGAATCCCAGGAATCAAAGTCGTTAAAGTGCTCCTTGGAGCCCAAATCATTTCCAGGTCCTCCGTTTTGTATGCCGCCTTCGCCTCCACCAGTATAGTCTTCCGTTCTTGTAGAGCCAGTAATAAGGGGAGCAGAACATTCAGCGTAAGTAGATACTGTCCAGATCTGTGGCTGTATATATACTTTTTTATTCATTGCTTCAAATGTTTTTATTTGATATACTTCTTACCATTAATAATATAGATACCACTTGGCAGCGACTGGAAGCTGTTGGCATCCTCGCTAACCAACTGTCCGTTGATGTTGTAAACCTTTCCATTGGCTGGCATCAACTGTCCGTCAGCATCAATGATCAAGTCTTCGATACCTGTAGTCTCACCATTGTTGCCATCTACGTTGCTACTGTTTACCACCTGTAGCATCATAGGTTTGGCACTAGCTTGGGTGTTAAGGCGTTTCAGATAACCACGGAAGCCTTTCAGTGTACCGTCCTTGCCTACGAAGTTCTTGAACAAACCATCCTTACTGATGAAGCCATCGCCTGCCTTTACGGTCATATCGTTGCTGTAGCTTGAAGCCCATGTATAGCCATTGCCAGTACACCAGTTTGCAGGTTTACCATTTTCGTTTTTGGTTGCCTCGATAGTTACGTAAGGATATTCTGTTGCAGCAGCGGTGCTGATGCTCTCTACATCCTTGCTTGGCTTGATAAGGAATGGTTTGTTGGCCACGATGGTATTGTAAGCATGACGCACAAAGAAAACCTTATTACCTTCTACACGGTCGAAGTAGAGAATCTGAGTACCGTTCACATTGCCGGACTTGTAAGTGTCACCAAAGATTGCATCTACCTGATGTACGTTGAGGCTGAAAGGAAGAACACAAGTTGTCCATACTCCTGCCTTCATACTGCGATTAACAGTTACCTTTGCCACATAACCAGCCTTTGTTGCCTCGATAGTATTGGTCTTGTCGTCGTTAAAAGTAAACTCGTCAACTTTTGGCTCGGTTGCACTCTTCTTAAAAGAGAAACCATAGAAACCAATCTTCGAACCGAAGTTGTAGAGATAGTATGTCTTGCCTGGCTTTACGCTGAAGGTATAAGTTACAGGCGAGTCTGCCAATACACACCATCCGTTTGAACCTGGCACTTTCTCATCGTAAGCATCGTTTGGAGCGACATCTTTAGGGAGGTCGCTCTCATAGATGTTGTTCTGGAATTTCTCAGATGTCATGTCGAAGTCGGTTGGGAGATTCTTAAAGTGACTTCTTACCTGCTCTAATGAAGGAGCGGTATTGGCTCCATTAGGATTAATATCCCACTTGTAGCTGCTTAAAGCCTTCAGGCCTCCTGTTGGCTTACCATTGGCATTGGCGATGCTTGCGGTAGACTGTACGAAGTTACCTTCTTCGTCCATGACAAACACACGACGCTGAGGACGATAGACACCACTGTCGAACGCACCATTCTGGAAGATATGTACCGTAACCGTACCAGTTGTGACAGGATTGAAGACGAGGTATGATCCAGAGCATGGTACATTGAACATCTTGTCTCTGATAGTTTTAACATTAGTCTTGAAGTCTGCCTTCGAGATTTGTGTGGAGTTTGGCATTGCGTTAGAGCCATTCTCCTGACGTGCGTTCTTGCTTTTCTCGCCAGAGACGTAGCGGTCAAAACCTGCCATCTTCCATTTTGGCAGAGTAGCTGTATTTGCCCATTGATAGGTACTACTTAAGCCTTCATCTGAATAATTTGGTGTATCTACCTTTACGGTAGGGAACATCCATCCACCAAGAGTCACCTCCATAGTCTTGTCCTGGTTCCACATGATCTTCTGGTTGCCATACGTTACATCGGTGCCGTCGTTTTCTTTTTCTTTGGCGCGATACAAGGCTGGGTCATCTACATATACAGTGAGGAAGGCTGTGGTCGTTTCCAAATTATCTCCCTTTACGGTGACTCTGACACTACCAGTTCCTTCGTTTACTGCCTCCAGTTTACCTGTCGTCATGTCTACCTTTACGAAACTTGGTGTAAACGATACCCATTTTGTGGTGTATGTATTTTCTTCAATTTTATTTGTTCCGTCGGTTACTAAAACGTCAGGCGCACCCTCAGTTGTTCCTGTATACATCGTAACATTTGCAGGATTGAATGTAACTATAGGAATGATGTAACTTGCGCTTACGTTGATTGTGAACGTGATAGGTGCTGGTGCATTGTAAACGTCAGCATAGTTGTCTTTGTCATTATTACTTGACTTAGGGACAGCAGTTACCTTTATGGTGTGCTTTCCTTCGGTCAGGTTACGAAGCATTGTGAGTTTGTTGCCTTCTACTTTGTTGCTCTTGTTTACTTCTGTTGCTTCCTGTTCGTCGATATAGTATGTGTATTTGAAGTATTCGCTCACATCCTCACCATCATAGATCAGTGGCACGGTGAATGACTTATTTTTAGTCTTGTCATATTTCACCTTTATTGTCTCCGTCGCAAAGTTGCTCAGGAATGCGGGAGTAAGCTTACCCTTTACCACATTATATGTGAAGGTGAATGTACTTTCGGTGAACAACTCGCTGTGTGTTCCTATTGGCTTTGCTGTCACGGTGATAGTGGAAGTGCCCTCTGTCCATTTGTATGGATCACCTGTAACTGTGAATACACCATTGTTCTCTATCACATTGCTGCCCTCAATATTGAACGACAGGGTGTAGTCTGTTCCGAGAGTCAAGAGTTTGTCGTTGTCACCATAAACCTTGATGTCTGGTTGCTTAATCTGGGCATCAGTGGCGTTGATGTTCACGTCGTTGGTGGTGATAATCAGAGGTGTCGCATTCTTTACTGTGATGGTGTAGGTAGCAGTACATCCCTCGTAATTATCCTTGTCTGTTGGGGTAATGGTTGCGAGAATGGTAACGGTACCTGTCGACTTGATTGTGATATCGCCGTTGGTAGCTACTGATGCAATATCCTCATCGTTAGAGGTGTAAGCCACTGTGTAGGCGCTGAAAGCATTGTCGCCTGCCTTTACGGTGAGTTGAGGCAATGACATGGTGTAGTTGTCTGTCTTGTTGATGACCACTTTACTATGCTCAGCAAAGGCTGCTGTGAGACGGGTCTTGTTGCCTGTTACTCCAGGGCGTTTAATCTTGAGAGATGTAATGTAGGTCGTACTGCCACCGAAACGTCCGAGATAGAGAGCGTCGCAATCAGCCTGTACGGTAAAGGTATATTCCTTCTCTGTAGCAGGGAATGCTGGTGACTGGTACTGTGGTTCATCGTCTGTGAGGTTGGCATAGAGCAAAATGCCAGATGTTGCCTTGGGACAATAACCCTTGATGGTTACTATATCGCCAGCATGGAAACCGCCATCACCAGCAGGGGTAATGGTAATATACTTATTCTGACCTTGCTTGAAGTTGGTGCCCAACATGATATTGTCTGTACCAATTGTAATGCTGGTGTTGGTAGTTTCTTGTTCACCGATATTCGTCAAGAAGTCGTAAACTACAGTTGTCTCAGATGGGTTGACATCTTCCTTCTTAGCCACGCTGACATCAAAACTACAAGTGCATTCGTCATAGATAGTCTTCTCGTTGGGTGTTATTGTAGCTGTAATGGTGGTCTTTCCTATGCCGACGAATGTCAATTTGCCGTCTACAACCTTAGCTATACTCTCGTCCTTGGAAGCATATGTTACCGTGTAGTCGGTCATATCCTGTCCGCTAATCTTGTCTTTTACGGTAAGTGTAGGCAAAACTCTAGCCTCATCGCCCTCATTGGCACTTACTGAAGCAGAAGAGAATGCTGGTACGAGTTGTCTTCCTGTTACATTGATGGTAAATTGGGCAGTAGTAGCGTTGTATTTGGACTTGTCGACAGGTATGATGGTTGCCGTGATGGTAGCTGATTCTTCCTTATTGACAGAAGAAAGTTTCTTGCCATCGGTAGAAACACTCACTGCATTTGCGTTGCTTGAAGCGTAGGTTACGTTGTAGTCAGTACCTTCTTCCAATGTGGTTTCTCCTGCTGTTACTGTAAGTTTAGGAGTAGTGAGAGCCCCTTCGTTGGCAACGACAGACAATGTTCCCTCTGCGTATGTTGCTGTGAGGTCGGTCTTAGGAGTGGAAGGAGTGGATGAAGTGCGAGTGATGGTAATAGAACTGATAGTCTTACCTTTGTCTCCAGAGCTTAAATAAAGAACAGTTGCTCCAGCAAGATTGTCATCTACTGTATAAGGACTTTTGGCAATATTGTTTGTAGTATTACCACTTTTGTCTTTTGCGGCGTATATTTTGCTTCCAGAAGTTGCTATCGTTATAACATCTCCCTTTGCAAGTGCTTTATCTATGGTGATTTTTACATATTGCGTACTTTTGGCTGTATATGTAATACTTCCATTTACAATCATGTTTTGAGCAGAACCTTTGCCGTTATATACAGATGCAGAACCTCCTGTAATAGTTGCATATTTCGCCAAAGACAGTTCGCTTTGCTTTGCTACACTTGCATTTGCTCCTGTATTTACAGAAAGAGAGAAAATAGTTGTTGTCTCACCATTCTCACTACCTCCATTATTATCTGTGCTACCATTATCCGTATTTGAGTTACTTTTGGCAGTTACAGTTGTAGTGCTTGTCTGAATATGATTGTCATCAGCGCTCTTACCATTAGCAGTAGCAATGCAATAATATTTTCCACTTACCGTTGGAGTATAAGTAGCAGATGTGGCATCTGCGATGGCTTTCTCATCCTTATACCACTGATAAGAAACGGTACCATCACCATAAGCAGTTGCATCGAGGGTTCCTGGAGTAGTAGAGAAGTTATAGATTGGAGCCAAGTCGCGAGCAAACAGAATCTGCTTGCTGTCTTGGTTCTGGTAAGCACGCTCGTACTCAGTAGCAGCCATGATGAAGCCACCGAGAACCTTGCCCTCGGTATAATAATATTGACTTGTTGGGTCAGAAGATGTTACAACACTTGCATCTTTACCTTTCAGGTAATAATTATCATCTCCAGCACGACCATCTTTTCCTCCAAGACCAGCAGAAGTACAGCTATGAACCAACTGAATAGTACTGTTGTCAGTATTGTCATAAACCATAAACTGATTTACCAATCCTTCGTATGCCTTCTTTGCGATAGGCTCGTAAGTTGTTTTGTCGAGAAGTCCGAGACGGATAGCTTTGAGATAACCGGCAGTAAAGATAGAAGAACAAGATGCCTCAAGGTAATTACCAGTAAGTGAAGCTGGAACCTTATCCATCACCTGATACCAGCAACCAGTATCCTTATCTTGATAGTTTGCTATTCCTTCAGCAAGGCTTGTCAAATAACCTTTGAAGGTATTGTAGTAAGTATTGTTTGTTGGCATTACTTCGAGAATGTCAACCAATGCGAGGAAATACCAAGCGTTAGCACGCCCCCAGAAAGACGCAGAGTGATAGACGTTGTCCTTGCTAATGCCAGCCCATGAAGTAGAAGCTTTATCACCAGGATTAGCAGTAAAACCATGATAAAGCAAGCCTGTAGTTTTGTCGTAGAGCTGCGCCCATGTGATAGAAAATTGCTTAGCAATAATATCCCAGTCATTGTCAGAAATATTATTTGTCTTGCCTGTATGCTTGATAATCTGAGCAAGCAAGGCAGGTCCCATATACTGACCATCACACCACATCTGGTCTGTATAGTCTGTAGATTTGTGGAACCATCCGCCAAACATCGTTTTCTGAACATCGTTGGCATTAGTGTTGTCCAATGCGCTATTTCCTCTACCTATAACGTATGTGGAATTATAGGTTTTCATATGACCGATAACATCAGAAATTGCTTTTGTTGCAACTGTTTCTGCATCGGGAGACATTAATTTTCCTGCAAGAATAGGAAAATACATCTTGGCAGCATTCATGTTGTCAAGAGTCATTTCCTTATTTGCATAAGGTGTGCCAGTAGCATAACCTTGTGCTGCATAGAACCAAGGTTTTGACCAAACAAAGTCTTGATAGAAATCGGCTGCTTCAAGAGAAGCTTTACCTACAAGACCAGCTACATAATCAAAAGATCTTTGATAAGTTGTTCCATCATCTTTTAACCAAGTAACGGTTGTCGTTTTTTTACCCTTATTGTCGTAATAATCGAAACCGAACTTCTTTTGATTTCCATAAAAATCGTGAAGTCGCGAATTAATAGCCCACTGCGAATAGCGGACACCAGAATTGAATTTTACCCCCCCCATCGCTATCTGCCGCTTTCACTCCAATGACGCTGAGGCAAGGGAGTAAAAGGAGAAGAAACAGGCGAGCGAAACCACCTCGGCTCATGTCGAGGAAGCGGAATGTAAGTGTTTTGTGTTTCATTTCACTTTTATTTTTATTGTTTTTGTGCTTATTTAGCTGTTTTATATTACTCATACTTCTACTGTAAGTCTATGCACCGCTGATTGTTTTCTTTAGTTATTTTTGATGGTAGTCTGTTTTAAATATCCCAGTATAGCGGTCGCAGTCGAGAACTTATACGATGATTTTTTGTGCAATCGATTGCACATTCTTTTCGGCTGCAAAGATACGAAAAATATGTTAAAAAGCAATGAATCCATTTTGTCTAAAATTAGATTTTCTACGTAATCGTTTGCGTGTGATTTGCTTTTGGTTCTTGCGATATGCCTTTTTTTCTTATTGTCATGCTTTCAGGTATTTATACACTTATAGAACTTTAGCAAGTTCAGAAGTTACTCAAGTTTCGCAAGTATAGAAGTTACTCGAGTTTCGCAAGTAGTTTAAGTACGGGCTGAAGGCCCAAAAGCTCAGTCAATAAGTTACAAGGCCTATAACTATGATTTCAACCTGTACGGTTGGCATGCCCTGAAGGGGCAGAAGCTCAGTCAATAAGTTACAAGGCCTATAACTACGATTTCAACCTGTACGGTTGGCACGCCCTGGGCTAAGAGCTTCTGCCCCTTCAGGGCGTGTGGGCCGAATATGGCTTTAACTTCTCTAACTTCCCTTAACTTCCCTACATGCGAAAGTTGAGTTTAATAGTTAGCCTGTCCCGGTAAGTCACTGAGATGTCCCAATGACTTACCAGGAAATCTCTGTAAGTCATTGGCAGGCCTGAATAACTTATCGGGCTTGAGACCATTTTGTGAAGTTGTGAACGTCTATAATAATATATATATATTCTTTTATATGTTTTTAAGGCATTACCCATACAGCTGTTTTCTTTCTTTATTTATTTTCTTTCGCGTATGCGTGTGAAAGCAAGAAACGAGGGTTCACCCTTCACATCAGCGTCGGAAGCCCGATAAACAGAGGGGATTCAGGGCGTGAACCCACCCTTCACAGGTATTCACAAAAACGTCACAAATGGCGTAAAACGGTGAACCCTTGGTGCAGCAAAAGTCCGAAATGTGAACGCTTTTTTATAGTTTTTTGCCAACAGAATGAACACTTTGAATTAGTCAACACCCATATTGTCATGAGTTGTTACGTTAATACTGTGAGTCAACGTGTATTATTAATAAAGTGGTCAACTATATTTTTTTATAGTTTCTATCAGAATAATACAATAGGCTTCAACTGCTTAAGAAGCCGCTTTAATTGCTCTACGCAATAGGCTTCATTGACTATCGAAGCCGCTTTCATATTTCAAGGCCTTTCTATTTTCAATAGGGGTGCTGAGTAGTTATTTTTAGCCTCTTACTTTGTAGTCGTTAATAACGTGTATTTACACAAAATAAACGAATAGAAATGTGGAATCCGTAGAGTTCTTGGTTTGAAATAAAAGAATAGAATGAAATCACTGCAAAAATAGTCGTATGATGCGACTATTTTTGCAGTAGTTCTTATATCATCGTAAATGCCACATAACTTACCGCTTTATATGGTGGTAAGGGGGGACTACTTAAAAGTACAAAAAATAAAAGTCCTGTAAATCTTTCGACTTACAGGACTTTGCGGAGAGAGAGGGATTTTATATCACTCTACCATCTTCTGTAACTCGTTGATATTCAAGTGCCGTCTTTAGTACAATGTAGCGTTATATCCTATTATTGGTACAAAATTAGTATAAAACAATTAGAATAAAGATAAATTCCTCGTGTTTAACACTAACTTTGCAAGTAAGCTACAAGGCTTCCTTGGGGATGACTCTATCTATTTGGGAAACAAGAAGTCTTTCAACTTTTTAATTCCCTGCTCATGTTTTTGAATGTTATGCTCCTTCAGATTTCTGATATTGAGCAATTTCCATTGTACAGAAGGATATTTGGACAAATCACCGGCACTACACAGACTCCAATCAGGGCAGCCTTCCTCAAAAGAAAGCAAGAAATCCTTGTCTGCCTTGGTCATGCCTTCTTGAACCAATTTGACCAACTGCAATCTTGCTTGCTTATAGTCCTCGTAACTAAAGGCTATGTCTGACATACCCTCAAACTGTTTCTCCAAAGCATCCGTTTGGTCTATCTCATTGGGTTGCAATGACTCGATGATAGGTTTGTCACTTCCTAAGAGGCACAGCATAAAGCCATCTTTAACATCCTCAAAAGAGCTAATGTCCATATACTTACAGTCAAACAGGTCACGAGGATGCTGTCTACTCAAAGCTGCAGTGATTTTTCCGCCATATAATTGGGTGAAAGAGACAGTTCGAGCCTTACAGCCCATATTGAACTCATCCTTGGCTTTGGCACACAATGACATATCCACTGTATCACCAATGATGCCTCGTTTCGTACCATTCACTTCTATCTTGACGGTTGCATCTCCTAATGTGCATAGGAGTTTCCATACATTCGGTTTGGGAACGACCACAATCCCTGGTATCGTTCTTTCCACGTACCTCTTGACTTCAAGCAGTCTTTCATTGATAGTACATAAACTTGTAGTCCTATCTTGAATGGGAATATAGGTAAGGTCTATATCCACTGAATACCGTGGCAAATTCTTATGGAACAGATTAATGGCTGTTCCACCATGCACGGCAAATTCCTTGATACGATATACAGACGGCATAATTCTTATCAATAATGCGACCTGCTTCTTGTACTTATCCCTCATATTTTTCTAAATCTTTTGGAATAGTCATGTTATATTTACGATTAAATGTACCATTGGTAGCAGCTTGGATTTTCCCAGTCCCGACATCTATCTTTTCGGGATGCAGTTCTTCGAACCAAAAATGACCTGCCTTTTCAGCCATATACAGAAACATCCTCTTTACTCTGTTGTTGTCCAAAGTTTCCAACAAGTGCTGTACAACATCAGAACGTAGGGTGGTCAGTTGCTCCATAACATAGTACAGATCCATGTAGCTGTATGACTTTGGAGCCAAGATTAGACACTCCAAGAACGCTTGTTCTGGAGAAGAAACATATAACGTGCCACTGTCCGTAACTCTTTCTATTGTCTCTGTATACGAGAAGGCATTTGTGTGAAACACCCGGAAGGTAGCGTCATAGACATCACTTTGCATCCACAATGGTGTCTTGAACGTTGGTGCTGTCACCATCAGAACTGGCTTTCCCATTGGTACATAATGGTTGAACCCCGTATATTCCAAAGCAGACATTGCAGCCACTCTGAGGGTGCCACCCATCTGTTTGTTATATGACGCTATGGCATCATAAGCATTCAAACGGGCACCAGTGCGACACATCACACCTTTGCATATAGCTGTCAGCCATCCAGAGTCCCTGTATTTCTTTTGCAGTTGGACAGAATATCCTTTCTTCTTTAGCCAGTCAGCAAACAACAGTCCTGTCGGTGCGGTATTGGCAAGCAATTGGTTTATTTTTGTTCCGTATAATATATCCATAGTTTATTGCAAAGCTAAATATCTAACTGCAAAGATAGATGTTTTTATCCTTCCTTGCAAGAAATGAGCTAGAAAAATCGCCTTGAAATAAACCAAAAGTGTATTTTGACGCATAATTACCAACCAAAGAACTTTCCTCCATCATCATAAGTTTTCTCCCAATCGGATTTGGGCTCATTTAAGAAAATAGACCATTAAATAAAAGTCCCGTAAATCTTGCGATTTACAGGACTCTTTGCGGAGAGAGAGGGATTCGAACCCCCGGTACCTCTCGGTACGACGGTTTTCAAGACCGTTGTAATCGACCACTCTACCATCTCTCCTTGCAAGATGACCAGCTTGGTTTTCTTAAGCGGTTGCAAAGGTACGACTATTTTTTCTTTCTGCCAAATATTTATGAAACTTTTTTTGATTTTTCTTTAAAAAAGTGGTTTTACGTATGCTTGTAGGGCTGTTTATAGGGCTGTTTATACAAAAACGGGGCTACCGCCGTAGCCCCCAACCTTGATAACCTTAAATCTAATACTATGAAAAACACACTGCAAAGATAAGTAATTCTTTGATACATGATGTCAGATATTCCGAAAATCTTATCTTTTGGCAGTTGTTTTGTTTATTTTTCATCTAAATATCCCTTTTCCTGAAACTCCAGCATGAGAGGATAGGCCAAAAGTTTGGCATCAGGGTGGGGTGCTCCTGTGGTGCCAAGAGCACGAAGATCGAAGAAATGACGCCAGTCGCTTATGAAAGCTGTATGCACGAGTTCGGTGTTGCAGTCGAGTGGCAGGATGGCTCGTGCCTCCTGTGGCTTGCAACCGGCATTGATCATATTCATATATGAATACTCTGCGGCGAGGTTGGCAAAGAGCAAATACTGCAGTTTGCTCCATAGCTGTGATTTGCCTTCGGCTACTTCCTGGCAGAGTGAAGAGAAAGTTACGGGCGATACTTCAGCTGTTGCGTCATCGAAGTCGGCTTGATTGGAAACCCACTCTGGCAGGTTGATGGTTATCTCGTTGCCAAACTTGTTCTTGGTGTAGTTGCAGTAGCGTGTGCTCTGCTCGGCCATGGAGTTGGCACGATGGCGATTGTATTCGCGGGTGATGGAAATCTGGGTGGTGAAATGCACGGTGATGCGCAGTTCATGTCTGCCAGCCACGTAGTTGCTGAGATACTTCAGGTCGGAGAGTGACTTGTTCTCGGCAAGAACGCGCATGTTGGTTGTGATGTAATCCTTGCCCTCGACGGTGTGGCAACGGGAGAACCTGTTGGTGAGATAAAGTGGCAGCTCGCCATGATTGCACACGAGATAGACGGTGCCATGTTCGAGCATGGCGAAGTGCTCGCTCTGAATCATTCGTTCAACGAATGGTCTGGCAGAATCGTCTGTTGTATGGTCTTCACTCTTGTAGCATACTCTTCCGGCACGCTCTATCTGCTTATAGATGCCGGCTTCTCCTGCGATTTGTTCCCAAATCTCATATTGGGGTTTCTGGATTTTCATTTCTTGATGGATTTGATTGTTTTGCATGCAAAGGTACATTAAAAAGCATGGAATACCAAATTTTTTCTTTTTAATTCTTTTCCAAATGGATTTAATTGTGTAATTTTGGCGCAAATTAGAAAATATGGAAATAAAACCAATAGCACATTTTCGCTCACCTTTCAAGAGTAAGTTTGGTGTTCCCAAGCAGGCTGGACTGGTGGCAGAGTTGGAGGGAGAGATCGTCTTTGAGCCCGAATACCGCAACGCAGATGCGCTTCGTGGCATAGAGGGTTTTGACTATCTGTGGCTGATATGGGAGTTTTCTGCCAACAGGCATGCAGCCAAGAGTCCGGTGGTTCGTCCTCCGGTATTGGGCGGCAACGAGAAGGTGGGTGTCTTTGCCACCCGCAGTCCGTTTCGTCCCAACAACATCGGATTGTCTTCTGTGCGTCTGTCGCATGTGGAGTGGGAGAGTAGCCGCGGTCCTGTAATTCATGTGAAGGGTGCCGACCTGATGGACGGTACTCCTATTTATGACATCAAGCCCTATGTGGTGTATGCCGACTGTCATCCTGAGGCCCGCAGTGGCTTTGTGGATGAACGCAAGTGGAATAAGTTGCAGGTAGAAATATCTGATACAGTAAAAACCTTTCTGCTGTCTCAGGGAATGACTGAAGAAAAGATTGGGATTTTGAAAGAGGTGCTGGCGCAAGACCCTCGCCCACATTATCAAAAAGACCCTCATAAGGTATATGGAATGCCTTATGAGGGTATGGATATTCACTTTACGGTGTGCAATCAGATACTTACCGTAGTGAAGTAGTCGTTTGCTTTACTTGGCGAAGGTACTGAAGTTGACATTCTCTACCTGAATCTTGCAAGCCTTGTCGATGTCTTGTGCCTGCTTATTGTAGAAGATGTTGCAGTCTTTGATGGTGATGTCGTGGATCATACCTTCCTGGCCATGTGCCACGATTCCGTTTTTACAACCTCTTACATAAACGTTGCTGATATGGATGTCCTGGAAGTTGGGTACGAACTCAGCTTTCTGGACAGCCTCCTTAGGCTGCTTGGCACCTACGTGGTTGTCCCAGTAAGTGGTCTCGAAAGTGATGGCGTCGCCTGTGATGTCGGTCATATAGATATGGTCGATGAAGATGTTCTCTGTCTTTCCGCCTCGCTTGACAGCACTCTTGAAACGAAGTCCTGCGTCTGTGCCCTGGAAGGTGTTGTTGCGTACCACGATGTTCTTCATGCCACCAGAGAACTCGCTTCCAATGACGAAGCCGCCATGAGCGTGATATACGGTGTTGTCCTGAATGTTGATATTCTCGCAAGGACCTGCCTTGACACCGCTTTCGCCAGCTCCTCCCTTCATGCAGATACCGTCGTCGCCCGCATCAATGACGTTGTTGACAATGAGTACATCCTTACAGCTTGAGATGTCGATGGCGTCGCCGTTCTGGGCATTCCAAGGACATTTCACGGTGATGCCGTCGATGATGACATCCTGGCAACGGGTAGGGATGATGTGGAAACGAGGAGAGTTGAGCAGGGTGACACCCTGTACGAGAACGTTCTGACAGTCGGTGAAGCGGATCATGTGGTTGCGGTATTTCTCCTGCTCCTCCATCGTGGAAGCCACATTGGGCTGGTGTTTCAGATTGAAAGGATACCAGAGGTCGCCCTTGGCAGAAACACTACCTCCCATTTCCTGGAACTGTTTCCACTCCACGTCGCTAACCTTGCTGCGTTTTACAGCTCGCCACCATTCTCCGTTTCCGTCGATGGTGCCTTCGCCTGTGATAGATATGTTCTTGCGCTTGCTGGCTGTGATGGCTGTTGCGGCTCTCAGTTCCTTGGCACCTGTAGTCTTGTCGACCTTGATCAGGTCGTTCTTATCCTCGGAGAACACGATGATGGCGTTCTTCTCGAGGTGCAGGTCGATGTTGTCCTTGAGTGAGATGAGTCCTGTAAGATAGATTCCTGCAGGTACATTCAGATGACCGCCGCCCTGTTTGTTGAGCTGGCTGATGGCTTTGGCGAAAGCCTCTGTGTTGAGAGTCAGTCCGTCGCCCTTTCCACCGCAGTCGAGGATGCTCACCTGATTATCCGGTATGGTGGGCAGGGTGGGTTGTGGCATCTGTACAGGCAGGTTTTGGTAATACTTGGCATAATCGTTGTTGGCTTGTACGGCTGTAACAGCGAGAAGTGCCAGTAAAGAGATGATGATTTTCTTCATAATCTTTGAAATGTTTAGTTGTTTGAATATAGTTTGTTTTGTTTGTTTCCTGATTCTTCATTATAAAAAAAGGCGGCTCTAACCGAAGTCAGAAACCGCCAAATGAAAGGAGGAGTGGTACCACCAGGAATCGAACCGGGGACACAAGGATTTTCAGTCCTTTGCTCTACCAACTGAGCTATGGCACCATCGTTTTATTTTGCGGTTGCAAAGGTACAATATTTTCTTTGATTGAGCAAGAGAAAAGAAGATATTTTCTCTTGCTTAATGTTTATTAACTAAAGAATAGTCCACGAGGATGTCGGCAGACTCAGTCTTTCAGCGGGTTCCACCCCTGGGCTTTGAGTTCGAACTCCTGTCCATCTCGCGTGATGAGCATTCTGCCGAGGGATTCCTGTGTGATGTAGCCTATCTGCTTGATGCCTTCCATCTCTTCGATTTTGGCATGGTCGCCGATAGGTACGGTGAAGAGCAACTCGTAGTCCTCACCTCCATTCATGGCGCAGGTGGTGAGGTTCATGTTGAATTCCTCTGCCATGACTGCCGTCTGGTAGTCGATAGGGATGTTCTTCTCGTAGATGCGGCAACCGCAATGACTCTGCTGACAGATGTGCATCAACTCGCTGCTCAGTCCGTCGCTCACGTCCATCATGGCTGTAGGTCGTATGCCTGCCTCGCGCAACTGGGCTATGATGTCACCTCTTGCCTCTGGCTGCAGCTGGCGTTGCAGCAGATATTCCTTGCCCGAGAAGTCGGGCTGGAAGTTACGCATACCTGCCAACTCCTGGTTGAGTGCAGCCAACTTCTGGGTCTCGCCGGCAGCCTTGGCTTGTGCCATCTTCTTGCGGATGTCTTCCACCTGTCCATAATATACGGCTTTCTCCCGTTCCAGAAGCTGCAGACCCATATAGGCTCCGCCCAAATCACCCGACACACAGATGATGTCGGTGTCTTTGGCTCCATGTCGGTAGACAATGTCTTCTTTTGCAGCCTCGCCAATGCAGGTGATGCTGATAGCAAGTCCTGTAAGCGATGAGGTTGTGTCGCCTCCGACAATGTCTACGCCAAACTTATCGCATGCCATGCGCAAGCCCTTGTAGAATTCTTCCATGTCCTCTACCGAGAAACGCTTGCTCAGGGCGATGCTTACTGTCATTTGCCGTGGTGTACCGTTCATGGCAAAGATGTCGCTGATGTTGACCATGGCACTCTTGTATCCCAAGTGTTGCAGGTCGATGTAGGTGAGGTCGAAGTGTACTCCCTCCATCAGCATGTCGGTCGTGACGAGGACTTCCTTGTCGGGATAGTGCATCACGGCGCAATCGTCTCCTACGCCATAAACAGTAGAAGCATTTTTGTTTTCGTGTCCTTTTGTGAGATGGTCGATAAGACCAAACTCACCCAATTTTGCGATGTCCAATTTGTTATAAGAATTTGAATTTAGCAAGTTCTGAAGTTGTTAAGACCGGCGAATCATCTCGCGCATGATCTCTGTCATCTTAGGCTGTGCGGCGTTGGCAGCTTTCTGAACCTCCTCGTGGCTGACTTCTACCGGTACGTCGAAGCCTCCCAGGTCGGTGATGATGCTGATGCCGAATACCTTGATGCCACTATGGCGAGCCACGATGACCTCGGGTACGGTACTCATGCCTACAGCGTCGCCTCCCAACAGTCGGTACATGCGATACTCGGCAGGAGTCTCGAAGGTAGGACCCTGTACGCCTACGTATACTCCGTGCTTCAGGTCGATGCCTTTCTCCTGGGCTATGCTGTCAGCCAAGTCGCGCAGACTCTTGTCGTAAGCCTCGTGCATGTCGGGGAATCGAGGACCTGTGGGGAAGTTCTTGCCACGAAGCGGATGCTCGGGGAAGAAGTTGATATGGTCGTCGATCACCATCAGGTCGCCTATCTGGAAGGTTTCGTTCATGCCACCAGAGGCGTTGCTGACGAAGAGGGTCTCGATGCCCAACTCGTACATCACACGCTCGGGGAATGTCACCTCTTTCATGTTGTAACCCTCATAGAAGTGGAAACGTCCCTCCATCGCCATGATGTCCTTGCCGCCCAGCTTGCCGAAGATCAGTTTGCCGGCATGGCCTTCTACGGTTGAGACAGGGAAGTTGGGTATCTCACTATATGGAAAAGCATAGCTGTCAGTTATTTCTGAAGCTAATTGTCCGAGTCCCGTTCCCAGAATGATGGCGGTCTTTGGACTTGTGGTCATCCTTTCTCTTAGCCAGGATGCTGTTTCTTGAATTTTTTCGTACATAGCTTATGATTTTTTCGTTAAAGTTTTCTTCTTGATCGAGCATGAAGCTTACCTTGATGGGCAGCGCATAGATGTTCTGTCTTACGGGTTCGCTCAGTCCTTCGGCTTCCTTCAGTCGCACGGCATCCTTCTCTGTCGTGATGATGATGCGTGGTTCGGGCATCGACTCGAAGGTGTCGTTGATGAGTTCGATGTCGCGTGGCTTGAACTGATGATGGTCGCCAAACGACAGGCTTCTGATGTCGTCTACATGGGGCTTGAGGTCGTGCTCCATCTGTTTGGGCGATGCGATGCCTGTGAGGAGCATGACGTGCTGCTGCTTCAACTCATGGAGTGGGAGTGTCTTGTCGCAGAAGAGGCCCTTGGCATCGTCGTAGTCGATACACGTGAAGTAGAGCTTCTGGAAAGGATAGAGACTCATGGCTTTGGTGAGCACACGGAACTCCATGGGACGAAGGTCTTTAGGACACTTGGTCACGATGACGATGTCAGCACGGTTCTTTCCGCTTAATGGCTCGCGTAGTCTTCCTGCCGGCAGCATCTTGTCGTAGATGATGAGTCGATGGTAGTCCACCAAGAGGATGTTGATGCCCGGTTTCACATATCTGTGCTGGAAGGCATCGTCGAGCAATACCACATCCACATCCTTTGTCTCTTCGTCAGACTGCAGTCGCTCTATTCCTCTGACTCGCTTGGCGTCTACTGCCACATAGATGTCGGAGAACTTCTGGTGCATCTGGAAAGGCTCGTCGCCTATCTCGGGCATCGTGGTTTCCTCGGTTGCCAATACATAACCGCTGCTTTTGCGCTTGTATCCACGTGAGAGTACGGCAATCTTCATCTTGTCGTGCAACAAGCGGATGAGGTATTCCACATGCGGAGTCTTACCCGACCCGCCTACCGTGATGTTGCCTACGGATATGACGGGCAGGCTGAAAGTCTTGCTTCGCTTGATGCCTACATCGAAGAGCCAGTTGCGAAGGCGGACTGCCATACCGTATAGCCAGCTCAGCGGGGTGAGCCATTCGTTTATCTTGATAAGATCTCCTTCTGTTCTCATTTTTATTATTTTCACCTTATTATATATAGGTACATCTTGTCACAATAGATGACTGCACTTGGTCATAATAGATGACCGCGCCTGGTCACAATAGATGCCTAAACCTTATTATATATGGGCGGTTGTTATCTGATGTTGAGTACGTAGGGCAGCGAAGCCTGTACGGGCTCGTGCTCGTTGATGTGGCGCAACCACATGAATGGTGTGTACATGTCGCCCAAGGTGAGGCGCAACTGCTCGTCGAGATAGTTGCCGCTTCCTGTTTCTACATTGTTGAGCAACTGATCCATCCAGCTGGCTGGCAATGGATATTCATCGGTGTGATAATCCTTGACCTTAGCCAACTGGGCAGCCTTGGCTACAGCATCGTACAGTCCGCCCAAGCCGTCGACCAGCTTGATGTCCTTAGCATCCGAACCGAGCCAAACTCGTCCTTGTGCTATCTTCTCCACCTCGTCGACAGACATCTTTCTGCCGTCAGCCACACGTTTGCGGAAAAGCGTGTAGCCACGGTTGACGTATGCCTGCAGGTAGCTCAGCTCTTCGGGAGTGAATGGGCGGGCCATCAAAGCTCCCTCATAGCCGCTGTTGCGGTTGGTCTTCACCTCGTCGAACTTGACTCCCAGTTTCTGAGTGATGAGTCCGCTCATGTCGGGGAAGGCTCCGAAGATGCCGATGCTTCCAGTCAGAGTGGTAGGCTGAGCCATGATGTAGCGTGCGCCCATGCTCATATAGTATGCTCCCGATGCAGCCATTCCGCCCATCGAAACCACCACGGGTTTCTTCTTGTTGAGCTGGCTCACAGCTCTCCATATCTGTTCGGAGGCATAGGCGTCGCCGCCTCCCGAATTGATTCTGATAACTACAGCCTTTACGTCCTCGTCTTTGGCAAGGTCGTTCAGGTCGGAAATCACGTTGCTGCTCACAATCTGCTGTTCGCCACCCCACAGACTTGTTGTAGCCTGGCTGGTAATGCCTCCCTGGCAGTAGTAGACGGCGATGGTGCTTCCGTCGTATTTGTCCTCTACGGCGGCATTCACCTCGCTCATGCTTGCCTGTCGGATGTGCTTGGTGTCCTTGATGCCAAGCTGCTTCTTCACGATGTTCTTTATCTCGTCGTAATAGCAGAAACCGTCCACCATCTTGTGTGTCTTCAGCAGTTTGCTGTCTTCGAAGGCCACGAAGCCGTCGGCATAATGGTTGAGCGAGTCTTTGTTGATACCACGGCTCTTGGACACGTCGCTAAGCATCTGCTGCCACAATCCGTTGATGTAGCGCGAAACCTGCTCGCGGTTGGCATCGCTCATCTTGTCTTCAGTATATTGTTCGGTGAAACTCTTGAATTTTCCCACCTTCACTACCGTGTACTTGACGCCAAACTTGGCGTAGAGGTCTTTTAGGAACATGGGCTGAGAAGCCAGTCCGTGCCAGTCGACCGATCCTTCAGGATTGATGTACAGTTTGTTGGCCACAGAGGCGAGGTAATAGCATCCTTGCGTCATGGCGTCGCCATAGGCGATGATCCACTTGCCGCTCTTCTTGAAATCCTCGAGCGCCTTGCGTATTTCCTGTAAGGTGGCATAGTCGGTGATGAGTGCGCCTGGTTCTAAGTAGATGCCTTTTATCTTGTCCTCGTTCTTAGCCTTCTTGATGGCAGAGAGAATCTCGTTCAGCCCTAACTGATTGAAAGAGTTGCCCGTGATTTGTCCCATCACGTCCTCCTGTCCCTGCTCGTTGATGGTGCCTTGCAGCTTCATGACCATGACAGAATTGTCACGCAATGAAGGTTTGTCGCCACTCATCAGCATGCCTATCAGGCTGATGAAGGTAAAGATGCCCATGATAATACCAAAGGCGAAAATGCCCACAACGGTGGCTGCCACGCTCTTGAAAAACTGTTTCATAATGCGCTGAATTTATGTTGATTGTTTGTTTATTGTGCAAATTTAGCAAAAAAGCTACAATTACCAAACTTATTTGTGCTAAAAAGCAATAATTTAGACGAAATAACATCTTGTATTCGGATAAAATGCTTATCTTTGCAGAAGATTGCTGCATCTCAGCATAATATTCAAGCAAGCTTGATATTCTGCATTCGATTTGCTTATCTTTGCAGAAGATTGCTGCATCTCAGCATAATATTCAAGCAAGCTTGATATTCTGCATTCGATTTGCTTATCTTTGCAGAAGATTGCTGCATCTCAGCATAATATTCAAGCAAGCTTGA
>OLYC01000424.1_pt1 | contig 35252 bp, 29 predicted proteins | sample 1674271 | NCBI WGS metagenome assembly OLYC01 (sample SAMEA103958154, study PRJEB25191) | human gut metagenome
GCATGGTAAAAAAAACGGACTCAGGCGCAAAATCAATTCTTAACAAGTTAAAAATCAAAGCGTCTCTGCTTGCCTCTCCCGAATTTGTAAGGAAGAATTATATCAAAGGAAGCTATGATGTTGAGGTCGCCTTCTGCGAGGGATATTCAACAAAAATTATCGGTAACTCAAAAAAAAGAAACTGCAAAAAAATCGCATGGGTTCATACCGATATGATAGTAAACCCGTGGAGCGAGAAAATTTTCGGCTCGGCAGAGGAAGAAAAAAAGTGCTACGAAAATTTTGATTCAATCGTCTGCGTAGCCGAAACAATGAAAGAGGCGTTCATTCAAAAATACGGCATGGCAAAAAAGGTTCATGTGCTCTATAACCCGATTGATTTTGACAGCATAATTGAAAAGAGCAAAGAGAAAAACAATTTTGATTTCGGCAAAGGAATGAAGTTCATTCTTGCAGGAAGCTTTGTAAAGGTTAAAGGTTTTGAGCGCTTTGTAAATGTCTGCGAAAGGCTGAAAAATGACGGAAAGATTTTTTCGGTTCTCATAATGGGTGACGGCGAAGAAAAAGAATATATTAAAAAAATAATTGCCGAAAAAAAGCTCGGTGATACAATAAAAACTCTTGATTTTCAAACGAATCCGTATAAATATATTGCACACTCCGATGTCTACGTTTGCTCGTCATATGCCGAGGGCTACAGCACCTCAGTCAGTGAAGCGGTTGCATTGAGCGTGCCTGTTATCACGACCGAATGCTCGGGCATGAGAGAAATTTTCGGCGAAAACGAATGTGGAATTATCTGTGAAAACTCCGAGGACGGTCTTTACAATGCGATGAAAAAAGTTTTGGAAAATCCGTCGCTTCTCGAAAAATTCAGTAACGAGGAAAAGAAACGTGCCAATGATTTTTCGCTTCAAAAAAGAGTGAAAGCAATTGAAGATTTTTTAGAGAGTGTCTGATAAAAATGAATGAGATTGAAAAATATGTTCAAGAAAAATTATTTGAATTGCAGGACGAAAAGTACCGTGATTTTCATGCAGCGCTGATGCCGACGATTGACAAAGAAACTGTCATCGGTGTGCGCTCGCCGCAACTGAAAAAGTTTGCAAAAGAGTTTTACAAAAGCGGCGATTACGAAAGCTATTTAAAAATTCTTCCGCACAAGTATTATGAAGAGAACAATGTCCATGCCGCTTTGATCGGCTTTGAAAAAGACTACGAAAAAGCAATAGAACTGCTTGACAAATTTCTTCCGTTTGTCGACAACTGGGCGACCTGCGATATGATGCGAATTCCCGTTTTCAAAAAGCATCTGCCGGAGCTTTACTCGAAAATCCCCGACTGGCTCGGCTCTGATAATCCGTATGCCGTCCGGTTCGGAATAAAAATGCTGATGGACTTTTTTCTCGGCGAGAATTTTACAGTAGAATGTGCGGAGCGCGTCTGCGCAGTCACACGTGAGGAATACTATGTCAAGATGATGATTGCGTGGTACTTTGCAACTGCACTTGCAAAAAACTATAACGAAATAATTCCCTATATCGAAAGCAGGCGTCTCGAAAAACAGACACACAACAAGACGATTCAGAAAGCAATAGAAAGCTATAGAATCACAGACGAAAAGAAAGCATATTTGCGGACATTGAAGATGAAGTAATTATTAAATTTATTATCAACACCGCCGTAAGAACTCACTTAGATTTAACCGATGGGCGGCAGAAGAAAAAAGAGATGTGACGATTTTCGCCGCATCTCTTCATTTTATCCTACCGTTTCAACTTTGATTAGATTTGTATTGCCCGAAACGCCGTTCGTCATGCCTCCCGTGACAATAATTCTGTCACCCGATTCAAGCCCGAACGTCGCAATCGCCTTGTTCTTTGCCGCATAGAAAAGCACGTCGGTTGATTCGTATGTCTCACAGAGCACGGGAGTTACACCCCATGACATCGAAAGCTTGCGCCACGTCTTTTTATCGACCGTCATGCCCATGATATCAACAGGCGAGCGGAAACGGGAAACCATTCTGACCGTCATTCCCGAAAGAGAGCAAACGGCAATAACCTTTGCGTTCAAATCGATTGCCATTCCGCAGGTTGCGTGAGAAATTGCATCAACAGGATTCTTGATTCTGAATTCGGTTGTGCCGAAGCGCTTTGTATAGTTTATGTTTTTCTCGGTCTGCATTGCGATTCGAGCCATTGTGTCAACCGCCTCAACAGGATATTTACCTGCCGCAGTCTCGCCAGAAAGCATAATCGCGCTTGTTCCGTCATAAACGGCGTTGGCAACGTCTGAGGTCTCGGCTCTCGTCGGTCTCGGATTGTGAATCATTGATTCAAGCATCTCTGTGGCTGTGATAACACGCTTGCCGAGCAGTCGGCATTTTGTGATAAGCGCTTTCTGAATTATCGGCAGCTCCACGAACGGAATTTCAACGCCCATATCGCCTCGTGCAATCATGATTCCGTCACATTCGGTGCAGATATCATCAATGTTGTCGATTCCCGTACGGTTTTCAATCTTCGCGATAAGATCAATTCTGTTTACGCTGTCTCCCATGACTGCCTTAATATCAAGAAGATCCTGCTTGCAGGAAACAAAGGAGCAAGCAATAAAATCAACATCATTTTCAATGCCGAAAAGTATATCGGAGCGATCCTGTTCGCTGACATATTTCTGCTTGAGTGTCTTTCCGGGGAAGCTCATGCTCTTGTTGTTGGAAAGCTCACCGCCCGAAACAACACGGCAGTTGATGTCATGTCCGTCAATCGAGATGACCTCAAAATTGAGCAAAGCGTTGTTGAGAAGAATTGTATCGCCGACCGAAAGCTCGTCCGCAAGGCCGGGATAGCTGACCGAAACCTTATGCTCATTTCCGACAATTTGGTCGGTTGTAAACGTAAAATCATCACCGTCATTAAGAAATACCGAACCGTTTTCAAAGCTCCTGATACGGTACTCTGGACCTTTTGTGTCAAGCATAATTGCAAGCGGCACGTTGAGCTTTTCTCTGACTCTTTTCAACATATCAATTGTTTCAAGATGTTCGGCATGCGTTCCGTGCGAAAAATTGAGCCTTGCAACATTCATTCCCGCCCTGATCATGGCAGTCAAAGTCTCCTCATTGCGGCATGCAGGGCCGATCGTGCAAATAATTTTTGTTTTTCTCATTTATATCAAATCCTTTAATTAAATCAAAACTTACCTATTTTATAATTTTTTATATTATATCAATTAGCCGAATTCATGTCAAGAAAACGTTTACACAAATTGCTCAAACGGGTTGATTTTTTTGTTTGTTTTAGGGTATAATGAAAAAAATTGAAGGAAAGCGAAGTGATGCACCTGATGAAAAACAGAGTTATATCATTGATTGTTGTAACCGTTTTGCTTATGCTCAGCGTTATGCCGAGCATTTCGGCGAAACAGGCGACAATTCCGACTGCGGAAGAAATAATGCAAATGTCCGTGTATGACGGCAGAGAATACGGAATTGTTACTCCCGTTAAGGATCAGGGCACCAGTAATCTCTGCTGGGCTTATTCTTCGATTGCGGCTTCCGAAACAAGTATTTTGCGTCTCGGTATTGACCCCGACGTTGACAAAAACAGCCTTTCTTTTAACCCGGTTGCGGCGGCTTACAGAATCTACAGAAGAGAATCCGACCCTCTCGGAAACACCAACGGCGATTGGCAGTCCGTAGATTACACCAAGGCAACAGGTAATCCTCTCAAAATAGCTAAGATTTTTTCTCTTTGGTGGGGACCCGTTTCAGGCAGTCAGGCGAATATAAATCCGTTTGAAAACCCTACTTACAGATTTGAAAACGCTTTCTATATTCCGGAGAACAAAGCAAATCCCGCAGAAGGGATTCTCGCAATTAAAAAGGCGATTGCACAGTACGGCGCAGTCACTTTTCAATATAACAATATGCGTGAATGCGAGTACTATAATCCGAAAAACGAGTCGGGTTCATCCAGTTCACCCCACGCTTGCACAATTGTCGGCTGGAACGACAATATTCCTGCCGAAAAATTCATCCCCGGCGGCGCTTCGCAGAACGGAGGATGGCTTGTAAAGAACAGTTACAGTTCATGTGAGTATTTCTGGCTCTCTTATGACAACACCAGCTCGAGCGCATACGCTTTCACCTATGCACCCAAGGATAAGTATGATTTCAACTATTGCTACGACGGCAACCTTGAAGATTTTTCATTGAGAAAAGATAAGTGTATAGCTAATGTCTATCAAGCCAAAAAAGGAGGAACAAACGGAAAGCCCGAGTTTTTAAAAGCAGTTAATGTTGCTGTTCAGGGAGAGAACATAACCGTTGAAACCGAAATAATCAAGAATTTGGACGCACCGTACAACGGACAGAGTAATGTCCCTGTTTCGGGAGGAGCTTCTGCCGGCAAAACAACGAGATTTTTTGAACACGGCGGATATGTGACGGTTGAGCTCAACGAACCCGTGAGGCTTGAAAACGGTGAATGGTTTTCTGTTATTGTCAGGGTTTCAAACAATAACGGTGACGCAAAAATCATCACCGGATACCGAGACCGCAAGGATCTTTCTTACGTTCCGAGCGGTGATAACTGGTACTCTCTCGGTTATTATGTCGGAAGAATCAAAGCTTACACGGCACTTATCGGTTGTGAAAATCCGAATGACCACATATGGAGTGCTCCGACGGTCACAAAAGAGCCGACTGCAGCCGCAGACGGCGAAAGTATACGCACCTGCACCGTTTGCGGTGAAACGGAGAAAACGGTAATCAAGCGGTTTGCCCACAATTGCTCTGCTGATGATTCGATTATTTACGGGTTAAAGCAAGGTATTACCTCCGATAAATTCCGAGATTACTTTTCAAGCGATTACGCTGAAATATCACTGACCGTGAAGGGAGAATATATCGGCACGGGGACTGTTGTTAAGGTAACATATCCGGACAAAAGCATTAAAGAATATACCGTCGTTATTTTCGGCGACCTCGACGGAGACGGACTGCATGACGGACGAGACGCTGTTTGGGCTCAACTCATCGCATCCGGAATGTTGACTCCTCAAAGGGCGGTGCTTGCCGCTGCAGACCTAAACCGTGACGGAAAAATTGACAGTTACGATGTCGATAAGCTTGTATCGGCGGGACTGTTTATGTCGGAGCCGGATCAGATAAAAGCTCCGGTTTTGTAATATTATTTGATATACAACGCTTTTTTGAATATTTATTTAAAGAAACAGGGCAGTGACGAAAAAATCGCCACTGCCTCATTACTTTTGTTTTTCTGTTTTCTAATCCAACTATTGACAAAAGGTCAATTTAAACTGTTAGTTAATAATAAAGTTTTATAAAGCGGAGGACTTGTTTGATGCTCTTGAAAAACGGGCATAATTAGAACTCAAATATAATGCACCCTACTGCAAGAGGCGGTGATAAACAGTAAATCCTTTTTTGGCAATGATTTATAATTCTTCAGCTGGCTTGAAAGTAATCAAAAATTCAGGGTTACAATGATTCTGCAGATAAAAATACAAGAAAAGTGAAATTATGTATTGACTTTTCTCTTTTAGTTTGGTAAAATATCTAAGCGTTGTTAAACGACGAGGGCCATTAGCTCAGTTGGTTAGAGCAACCGGCTCATAACCGGTCGGTCCGGGGTTCGAGTCCCTGATGGCCCACCAATTTAATATAGGGGTATAGCTCAGTTGGTAGAGCAGTGGTCTCCAAAACCACGTGCCGAGGGTTCAAGTCCTTCTGCCCCTGCCAGGAAAGAAACGGATGCCGAAAGGTGTCCGTTTTTTGCAGAAACAAATCTTGAACCAAGGCACGCGGAGCGTGTCGAGGGGTGCGGGTCTCCGGTGGAGACCTCTGCATACGAAGTATGCAGAAGCACCGACCGAGCCGGCAGGCGAGACCAAGTCCTTCTGCCCCTGCCAAAAGGAAAGAGTCGCAGGAGTGCGGCTCTTTTTTTCGATAAGGACTTGAACCCGAGAGGGTCTGAGCGTCAAGAAAACAGTCCTGTGGACTGTTTTTAGCGAGGAGAGGTGAGCCGGGTACTGTTGCATGGCAACGGTCGGCGAGCCATAAGAGTGCGAAGCACGCGGCAAGTCCTTCTGCCCCTGCCAAAAATGCCTAGGATTATCAATGATCCTAGGCGTTTTTCTTTTGCCTTTTTACAACTGAAAAATACATCAAAATTAAAATTTGATGTAGATCAATAGCTTCGACGGGCGACGAATGGGCGACGGGATGTCGGCGTGAAGAATAAAAAAATCCTTTTTGGTCGTTATAAATCTAATAGAATAATGACTGTCAATCGTTAAAGAAGTCCTGAGTCATCCAGTCAAGGGAGACATGGAGACACTTGCATATACACGTAAGTTCGTAATCTGTTACCTGACGCTGATTTTTTTCAATTTTACTTATCATTTGCTGGTCGATATTAACGTTCAGAAGCTGCATTTTAGCTGCAAGATCGGTTTGAGAAATGCCACGCTCAGCCCGTGCTTTTCTAAGGCGATCGTGAATAATGTTCTTGTTGTCATAGTAAATAATCTGTTTTATATGTATCACTCCAATACGTTATATTAGCGTATTGACAATAACATTTTTTCGTTGTATAATTACGCTACATTAACGTAATAACCGGTTGCGTAGAAAATTAATATATTTTTCGGAAAATCGGTGACTTTATTTTCTCCTAAAATATGATGAATAAACATTTTGTATGTTTATTTTGATTTTATAAAAACAAAAGGAAGGGCTTAATATCATGGGATTAATTGACAAAGCAAAATCAAAGGCAAAGGAGATTGCAGGTGATCTCAAAGAGCAAGAAAACGCCAATAAGGCGCTTGCCAATGCATCAATGGAAGAGAGAGTTAAAATGAGACCGGAGGGCGTAAGATACTGTATTGTCAACAGTTTCGGAAGAATTCTTGACGTGTATGACAATAAGGTTGTTTTTACCTCGACAAAGTCGACTTCAACAGTAGTTTCGGGTCTTATTTTCGGAGATTCACTGACACAGGGTGAGAAAACAATCTACTATAAGGATGCAATCGGCGTTCAATTCAAGCCTGCTACGATTACAGACGGATATATTCAGGTAGAAACTGCGGTTGGCGGTATGACGAGTGCAAAAAGCCAGTATGGTGGAGAAAACTCGATTCAGTTTGGAAGCAAGGTTAATGATGAGGCTGAAACGGTAACGAATTTTATCAAGCAGAAAATTGAGGAGATTAAGAATACCCCTGTCGGAGGCACTGTTATTCAGCAGTCCACAGCCGCAGATGAGGTTATGAAACTGAAACAACTTCTTGATATGGGCGTTATCTCTCAAGAAGAATTTGACAAAAAGAAAAATGAATTGCTCGGTTTATAATTTATTGACAAAATGTAAGAGAGCAACTGTACCGTTAACAGGACTTGAATAACGTAAGTAAAAATAAACAGCCGCACGTGAGCGGCTGCTGAGAATGTAATGCATTGCTATAAATCAGAAGCCCCTTTTAGGGGTGGAGCAAACCGCCGGTTCAACCGGCGGTTTTGATTAAGGTAAAAATACTTCTAAGTTAAAGTGTTCTTGGGCCAAGATTTCCTTAGCGCCGCATAGGAAATTACAAAGTTGGCAAGCCAGCCTGCCGGTACTGCAAGCCAAACAAAGGCAATACCAAAACGCGGAGCCAAAATCAATGCAACGGACAAACGAATTGCAAGGTTAACCATATTTGCAATTAAAAACGGGCGCATATTTCCAAGTCCGCGAAGAACACCGTCTGTTGCCATTTTGATACCCATGAATATGAAAAAGTAGCCGAGCCATCTCATATAATCTCCGGACACTTGATATGCTAATTCCGTTCCGTCTTTGCCTAAGAAAAGCGAAGAAATCTGAGTGTGCATAGTTTCAATAATTACAAATGCAAGAACGGCAAAGCATGCATCCAACAGTAATGCGGCACGGTAACCTTTCTTAATGCGGCTGATTTTTCCGGCACCGAGATTTTGCGAAACAAATGGTGACACAGCATTCCCGATGGATACAAATATCAGTGAAAAAACATTTTCAACCCTCATCGTTGCCGTATAGCCTGCGAGCGCTTGCGTGCCGAAAGGATTTACAACTGCTTGCACAATCATCATACCGATTGATACTGTTGATTGTTGAAGAACAGACGGAACGGCGATTTTAAGCATGGAACGCAGTTCTCTTTTGTCAAACCAACGAAACGGACTTGTGTATTTTCGCATACGATAAAGAAAAATCAAAAGGGAAAATACGGCAGAGATGCCCTGTGCAATAAGAGTGGCAAGAGCTGCTCCGAATACGCCGAGTTTAAGACCGCCTACCATCCAAAGATCCATAAGGATATTTAAAACAGATGAAAAGATTAAAAGCAATAACGGGATTTTTGATTCACCGATTGAAGTAAACATGGTTGACAGAATGTTGTACATAAACAAAAACGGAAAGCCGGCAAAATAGATACGCAAATAAAGCACCGCATCATCCATTATATCTGCAGGCGTATGCAGTATGCTCATCATCCAATGAGAACTGCAAAATCCAAAAACTCCGAGAAATATACTTAGAAGCAAAAAGCTGATTAACGAGGTGGACACAATTGTTTTCATTTTACCGTAATTATGAGCACCGAAATAACGGCTGACCAGTACACCTGCGCCTACGCCTGCGCCGAGTGCTATGCAAATAAAAACATTCGTAAGTGCAGCACAAGCACCAACGGCTGCAAGTGCAGAGGAGCCGACAAATTGACCGACTATGATTGAATCTGCCATATTGTATACTTGTTGAAAGAAGCTGCCTAAAATCATAGGCATCGCAAAAACAGTCAACGCCTTGAGGGGCGGATCTGTTATTAAATACTCATCCTTTGTCATTTTTTATTCTCCTGAAAATGGGTTACGTTGTTTCTGTGTCCGTTTTTTTAAAAATCGTATCACAAAACAATTATATATATACAAAAAGCCGAACAAGATACAGCTTTCTCAGTCTGCACCCTGTTAGGCTTTTGCTTTTACTGAATAATCGCTCCCTGAGTGAACATAAAAAGTATAGCATTGTCAAAAATAATTGTCAATGAGTTTTAATCCTGATTTTGTGACAACTTGTCAAATAAAAAGCTGCGCTAAACCTTGACACTGCACGCTTTTTCTGCGATAATGTATTATGTATTTATATGACTGTTAAAAGGGGACCTTGTAATGACAGATAACGAAAAACTCGCCGAGCTTTTGTTTCCGAATATAACAAAAACACCCGAGGACTATGAAAAAATATATCCCGAGAGAGGTCTCTCCGATGGAGCAAGAGTTTCAAGATTTGCTCCCAGCCCGACAGGCTTTCTTCATCTCGGCGGACTTTTTGCCGCAATGATTTCAAAGCTCACGACCCGTGCGACCGACGACGGCGTTTTCTTTCTCAGAATTGAGGACACGGATAAGAAGCGTGAGATTGAGGACGGCGTTTCTGCAATTATCAAGGGTCTTGACGATTTCGGTGTAACTCCCGATGAGGGCATAATGGGCTTTGAGTCGGAGAGCGGAGCATACGGACCGTATCAGCAAAGTAAACGCAAAGACATTTACCAAGCTATCGCAAAGTCGCTTGTTCGTCAGGGCATGGCGTATCCGTGCTTCTGCTCGGAGGAGGAGCTAAACGGAATCCGTGCCGAGCAGGAAAAAGCCGGAACGGATATTCAGGGCTACTTCGGCGAATGGGCAAAGTGCCGCAACCTCACTCTTGAACAGCAGGAGGAGAAAATCAAGGCCGGCTGCCCCTATACTCTGCGACTTCGCTCCCCCGGACAGGCAGATCACAGAATCAAGTTTGACGACATGATAAAGGGCAAGATTGAAATGCCCGAGAATATACAGGACGTTGTTCTTCTCAAGACGGACGGAATTCCGACCTATCATTTCGCACATGCCGTTGACGACCATTTTATGAGAACGACTCATGTTGTCAGAGGTGACGAGTGGATTTCTTCCGTGCCGCTCCATATTCAGCTTTTCAAGGCTTGCGGCTTCAAGGTGCCCAAGTATGCTCATATTTCCCCTATCATGAAAGAGGACAACGGCGGCAAGAGAAAGCTTTCAAAGCGTAAGGATCCCGAGGCTTCCGTTTCGTTCTATTCCGAGAGCGGATATCCGAAGGAGAGTGTTATCGAATATCTTCTGACAATAGCAAACTCCAACTTTGAAGATTGGCGCAAAGCAAACAAGACTGCGCCGCAGAGTTCCTTCCCGTTCAACCTGAAAAAGATGAGCGCAAGCGGAGCACTGTTTGACCTCAATAAGCTTAATGATGTCAGCAAGAATGTTATTTCACTTATGACTGCCGACGAGGTTTACGACAAGGCAGCGGTATGGGCAAAGGATAACGATCCGGAGCTTTATGCGCTTCTCAGCGGAAATGCCGAGTTTGCAAAGGGCATTTTCTCAATCGACAGGGGAACTGCAAAGCCCCGTAAGGATATCGCAAAGTGGGACGAGGTAAAGGATTATGTTTCGTATTTCTATGACGAGATTTACACACCGGATTACACGCTCCCGGAGAACATAAGCAGGGATGACGCTGTTGCTATCCTTGAAAAATATACTGAGATTTTTGACGCATCGGATGATAAAGATACCTGGTTTGCAAAGATCAAGGAGATTTGCGAGCCGCTTGGCTATACTCCGAACGTTAAGGAATATAAAAAGAACCCCGACGCTTTCAAGGGTCATGTCGGCGATGTTTCGACGGTTATCAGAATTGCGATAACCTCTCGCCGCAACACGCCGGATCTTCATTCAATAATTGCTCTCCTCGGCAATGAAAGAGTTAAGGCGAGACTCATTGAAGCAGCCAAATCATACAAATAATCGGAGGTCACCATGGAAGAAAAGAAAATTTCATCAAATTTTATACATGACTTTATCGACGAGGATCTTGCAAGCGGAGTGAAATCCCGTGTTCAGACAAGATTTCCGCCAGAGCCGAACGGATATCTTCACATCGGTCATGCGAAGGCCCTTTGCATAGATTTCAGCACGGCGGAAAAATACAACGGAATCTGCAATCTTCGCTTTGACGACACCAACCCATCCCGTGAGGACGTTGAATATATCGACGCAATCAAGGAGGATATCAAGTGGCTCGGTTTCCACTGGGATAACGTGTTCTTTGCTTCAAGCTATTTTGATTTTGTCTATGATTGCGCAATCAAGCTTATCAAGGACGGCAAGGCTTATGTTGATGACCTCAGCGCAGACGAGATAAGAGAATACAGAGGCACACTCACCGAGCCGGGCAGGGAAAGTCCCTACCGTAACAGGAGCGTTGAGGAGAATCTCGACCTCTTCAAGCGTATGACGGACGGTGAATTCGGCAACGGCGAGAAGGTTCTTCGAGCTAAGATCGATATGTCATCGCCGAATCTTAATATGCGAGATCCCGTTATCTACAGAATTTCTCATGTTTCACATCACCAGACCGGTGACAAGTGGTGCGTTTATCCGATGTATGATTTCGCTCATCCGCTTTCGGATGCCAAAGAGGGTGTAACATTCTCACTTTGCTCGCTTGAGTTTGAAAATCACAGACCTCTTTACAACTGGGTCGTTGACCAGATCGGCTTTGACGAACCGCCCAGACAGATTGAGTTTGCACGCCTTAACATAAATTATTGTGTTACCAGCAAGAGAAAGCTGCTTGAAATGGTTAACAAGGGTATCGTTTCCGGCTGGGACGACCCGAGAATGATAACTCTTTGCGGTATGAGAAGACGAGGCTACAGTGCTGCCGCAGTCAGGGATTTTATCGACAGGGTAGGCGTTTCAAAGGCGGACAGCACTGTTGACTACGGATTGCTTGAAGCTTGCGTAAGAGACGATCTCAACGCTAAGGCTCCTCGTGCAATGGCTGTTCTGCGCCCGCTTAAGGTTGTTATTGATAATTATCCCGAAGGACAGAGTGAGGATTTTGAGGTTGAGCTTCACCCCGAGCACCCGGAGTTCGGAACAAGAAAGGTCACTTTCTCCCGTGAACTCTATGTTGAGCAGGATGACTTTATGGCTGAACCCGTCAAGAAATACTTCAGACTTTTTCCGGGAAACGAAGTTCGCTTCAAGAGCGCATATTTTATTAAGTGCAATAGCTACGACACGGATGAAAACGGCAACGTTACATGCCTGCACTGTACTTATGATCCCGAGAGTCGAGGCGGAAATTCCCCCGACGGCCGCAAGGTCAAGGGCACAATTCACTGGGTTAATGCCAACGACTGTAAGCAATGTGAGGTTCGCCTTTATGACAGACTTTTCAGCGCCGAGGAGCCCGGTAAGAACGGCGACTATTTTGACGATCTCAACCCCGACTCACTTGAGGTTATTGAAAATTGCCTGCTTGAGGGCGGATTTGAAAACGCAAAGCCCGGTGACACGTTCCAGTTCATGAGAAACGGATATTTTTGCGTTGATAAAGACAGCACCGAGGACAAGCTTGTATTCAATCGCACCGTTGCTCTTAACTCTTCATGGGGCAAATAAAGGAGCTGAAAACGATGAAAATATTCAACAAAATCGTAGTTTGTTTGGTGACTCTTGCGATTTTTCCTATTATGTATTTTATGAATATTGTCAGAGCTGTTGTTTCAATTTCCGAGGATTCGTCGCTGTATACAATACTCTCAAAGCTCGCCGAGAAAACGGCAAGCAGTGCTATGGAGATCACCTTTTCTGTTAAGGAGATTTTCAAGTACATCAGCGACGGCAGCTTTTCATTCGGCGGAATGAAATTCGACATTTCAAAGATACCTGCCGAGCTTCTCTCAGGCAAGAATTGGGCGATTGCCGCGGGGATATTGATTGTAATTGCGTTGATCATTGCGATAGTTATTATCGGCTGTGCGCTTTTCACGAACGCTTACAAGACCATTACTGCGCTCGGAGCAGGCGGAGCGGTTTGCTGCTTTGCTGCTCTCAGATGCTTTGCCGGATTTTCTTCTCCGTACATAAACGGTTCGGTTGACATCGGCGAGATACTTGCGAAAGCCTTTGTCGGAGAGAGTAACAATCTGCTCGGTTCGATAGGCACATCGATTCTCAAGGGTGCAATCTCGGTTGATTCGTTCACACTCGGAAATGCAGTAACGCTCAGCTTGATTTTCTTTATCGGAATTGCTCTTTGGGAGCTTGCGTATGTTGTGACGCTTCCCGAAAAGAAACCGACAAAAGCGAAGAAATAAAATAAATTGATTTCATAACCGCTTGACTTGAAATGAATTGCATTTCAGGTTCGGGCGGTTTACTTTTATGCACAAAACAGATCCGTATACCGCGATATAGATAAAAATATATTAGATAAAGAGTTATTCAATAAATGACTTATTTATTATAGCGATTTTCGTACAAGATAAAATTTGTAGGAAAAAAACAGGCAAAAAAATGAAAAATTGTCGATTTTGAGCCGTTTTGGCAGAATTTAATTCGATAAATGTGTTTACTATTTATTTTTTATGTGATATAATGTTTCAGCATTATAATGTTGTATTGTGGGCTTTCGGAGTGTTAATATTTTAACAGACTGTTTTTATTCCGTTCCGACCGTTCGCATACGGCTAAACTGTTGTAAAGGAGGAACAACTTAAATGCTCAAAAAAATCAGCAAAATCCCGTTCAAAGGAACACCTGAGCAGGAGGCACAGCTTAAAGCAGTAATTGAGGAGTGCAAGGACAATAAAAGCTTGCTCATGCACGTTATGCAGCAGGCGCAGGCTATATACGGATACCTTCCGTTTGAAGTGCAGGCCATGATTGCCGACGGTATGAATGTACCGCTTGAAAAGGTTTACGGAGTATCCACTTTTTACGCTCAGTTTGCGCTTTCCCCGAAGGGAGAGTACAACATCTCTGTTTGTCTCGGTACGGCTTGCTATGTTAAGGGTTCGCAGGAACTTCTTGACAAGATTTGTGAGGAGCTTGGAATCGGAGCAGGCGAATGTTCGGACGACGGTATGTTCTCGGTTGAGGCTTGCCGTTGTATCGGCGCGTGCGGCCTTGCCCCCGTTCTCACCGTCAACGATGAGGTTTACGGAAAGCTTGTTGCAGACGATGTACCCGGCATTCTTGCCAAATACAGAGCATAATTACGGAGAAAAATCATGCGTGAGCTGTCATTAAATGTTCTCGATATTGCGCAGAATTCCATTTCTGCCAACGCTTCGCTTATTGAGATTGAAATTGTCGGGGACACAAAGAAAAACGAGCTGCTGATAGGAATCTATGATAACGGCAAGGGAATGACCCCGGAACAGGTCAGAAATGTTCAGGACCCGTTCTTTACGACCAGAACGACAAGAAAGGTCGGTATGGGAATTCCTCTGTTTAAGCTGGCGGCGGAGCAGACGGGCGGAAGCCTCTGCATCGAATCCGAGGTCGGCGTCGGAACAAAGGTCAAGGCGATTTTTAAGACCGACAGCATTGATTACACACCGCTCGGCGATATTGATTCCACTGTTATCATGCTCATCACCATGAACACAGACCGTAATTTTATCTATCGACTGAAGGTCGATGAAAAAGAATTTACTCTTTCCACTTCCGAGCTTAAAGGAATACTCGGTGACGTGCCGCTTAATGAGCCGTCGGTTACTCAGTGGATTAAAGAGTACCTGCATGAACAAACACAAACTATCCGTGGAGGTGTACTGTAAATGAAATCACTTGAAGAGTTGCTTGCCATCCGTGATAAGGCTAAGGCAGCAATGACAGACCGTGAGGGTACAGGCGACGGAATCCGTGTCGTAGTCGGCATGGCAACCTGCGGAATCGCAGCAGGCGCACGTCCCGTTCTCAACGCATTCGTTGACGAGGTCGCAAAAAGAAATCTTAAAAACGTTACGGTTGCTCAGACAGGCTGCATCGGTATGTGCCAGTATGAGCCGATCGTTGAGGTTTTTGAACCCGGCAAGGAGAAGGTAACCTATGTTCAGGTAAGTCCCGAAAAGGTTGCCGAAATCGTTGCTTCCCATATTGTAAACGGCAATCCGGTTGTTGAATACACCGTTGGCGCTGTAGTAAAAGATTAAGGAGGAAAAACAATGTATCGTTCACACGTTCTTGTCTGCGGCGGTACCGGCTGTACTTCCTCACACAGTGCCGAGATCATTGAAAAGCTTGAGCAGGAGCTTAAAGCCAAGGGTCTCGAAAACGAGGTTAAAGTAATCAAAACCGGCTGCTTCGGACTTTGCGCATTAGGTCCGGTCATGATCGTATATCCCGAGGGCTGTTTCTACAGCGAGGTTAAGGTCGAGGACGTTCCCGAAATCGTCGAGGAGCATCTTCTCAAGGGTCGTATGGTCAAGAGACTTCTCTATGAAGAGACAGTTCATCAGGATGATATCAAGCCGCTGAATGAAACCAATTTCTACAAGAAGCAGCACAGAGTTGCGCTTCGTAACTGCGGTGTTATTGACCCTGAAAATATTGAAGAATATATCGCTATGGACGGCTATCAGGCTCTTGCAAAGTGCTTGACCGAGCTTACGCCCGATGAGGTTATCCAGATCGTTAAGGATTCCGGACTCAGAGGCCGTGGCGGCGGCGGATTCCCCACAGGTCTTAAGTGGAGCTTTACTGCCAAGAATTCAGCCGACCAGAAGTACGTTGTATGTAACGCCGACGAAGGTGATCCGGGCGCATTCATGGACCGTTCCGTTCTTGAGGGCGACCCCCATTGTATCGTTGAGGCTATGACGATCTGCGGTTACGCAACAGGTGCAACCGAGGGTTACGTTTACGTCCGTGCCGAGTATCCGATCGCCGTTCATCGTCTTGATGTTGCTATCAAGGAAGCCCGTGAAGCTGGCCTTCTCGGCAAGAACATATTTAATTCAGGTTTTGACTTCGATCTTCATATCCGTCTCGGTGCAGGCGCATTCGTTTGCGGTGAAGAGACTGCTCTTATGACTTCAATCGAAGGTAACCGCGGTGAGCCGCGCCCCCGTCCGCCGTATCCGGCAGTTAAGGGACTTTTCGGCAAGCCGACAACAGAGAACAATGTTGAAACATTTGCCAACATTCCGCAAATCATTCTCCATGGTGCAGAGTTCTTTAACTCAATGGGTACGGAGAAGTCTTCGGGAACCAAGGTATTCGCTCTCGGCGGAAAGATCAATAACACAGGCCTTGTTGAAATTCCGATGGGTACAACTCTTCGCGAGATCATTGAGGACATCGGCGGCGGAATTCCGAACGGCAAAAAGTTTAAGGCTGCTCAGACAGGCGGCCCGTCCGGCGGATGTATTCCTGCTTCCCTTATGGACACACCGATCGACTATGATAACCTTACCGCTATCGGCTGTATGATGGGCTCAGGCGGACTTATCGTTATGGACGAGGACAACTGTATGGTTGATATCGCTAAGTTCTTCCTTGATTTCACAGTTGATGAGAGCTGCGGTAAATGTACTCCGTGCCGTATCGGTACAAAGAGAATGAGAGAGCTTCTTGAGAAAATTACCGACGGTAAGGCTACTCTCGAGGATCTTGACGAGCTTGAATCTCTTGCTCATTATATTAAAGACAACTCACTTTGCGGTCTCGGTCAGACAGCTCCGAACCCTGTTCTTGCAACACTTCGTTTCTTCAAGGATGAGTATATCGCTCACATTGTTGACAAGAAGTGCCCGGCAGGCGTTTGTAAGAAGCTTGTTTCCTACTCAATCGAGGCTGATAAGTGTAAGGGCTGTACCGCCTGTGCAAGAAAGTGCCCGGTCGGTGCAATATCAGGTGCAGTTAAGACAGCACATACTATCGACACAAGCAAGTGCGTAAAGTGCGGCGTATGTATGGATACATGCCGCTTCGGCGCAATTATTAAGAAATAAGGAGGATGTCAGAAATGGAAATGGTTAATATCAAAATCAATGGCATGCCTCTGAGTGTGCCGAGCGGAATTACGATTCTTGAAGCTGCCCGCTATGCAGGAATCGAGATCCCGACACTTTGCTACCTTAAGAAAATAAATCAGATCGGTGCATGCCGTATCTGTATGGTTGAGGTCAAGGGCGCAAGAAGCCTTGTTGCCTCCTGTGTTTTCCCCGTAAACGAGGGAATGGAGATCCTCACCAATTCCGACAGAGTTCGTAATTCAAGAAGAACAACTCTTGAGCTTATTCTTTCGACTCATGAGCGCAAGTGTCTTTCTTGCGTAAGAAGCACAAACTGCGAGCTTCAGAAGCTCTGTAAGGAATACGGCGTTGAGAACGAGAGTAAGTTTGACGGCGTTACGCCCGACTATGCTTATGACGATTCAATGCCTCACATGATTCGTGACAACAGCAAATGTATCCTTTGCCGCCGCTGCGTTGCAGCCTGCGATGAGCAGAGCATCTCCGTTATAGGAGCTAATGCCCGTGGCTTTGATACCTGCATTACATCTCCGTTTGAGAGAGAAATCAAGGAGTTCTCATGTATTGCCTGCGGTCAGTGCATCGTAAACTGTCCGACCGGCGCACTCCGTGAGAAGGACGATACACCGAAGGTGCTTGAGGCTATCAATGATCCCGAGAAGTACGTTGTTGTTCAGACAGCTCCGGCTGTAAGAGCGGCTCTCGGCGAGGAGTTCGGTCTTCCGATCGGAACGGACGTTGAGGGCAAGATGGTTGCAGCTCTCCGCCGCCTTGGCTTTGACAAGGTGTTTGATACCGATTTCTCCGCTGACCTTACCATTATGGAAGAGTCAAACGAGCTTATTGAGAGAATCACAAACGGCGGCGCACTCCCGATGATCACCTCCTGTTCACCGGGCTGGGTCAAGTATTGCGAGCATTACTATCCCGAACAGCTTGATCACCTTTCAACCTGCAAGTCACCTCAGCAGATGTTCGGCGCAACGCTCAAGACATGGTATGCTCAGAAGATGGATATTGATCCCGCTAAGATCGTCAGCGTCAGCGTAATGCCCTGTACCGCTAAGAAGTTCGAGGTTGGCAGAGAAGATCAGAGCGCATCCGGCTATGCCGATGTCGATATCTCTATCACAACCCGTGAGCTTGCAAGAATGATTAAGAGCGCAGGAATAAGCTTTAATTCACTTCCTGATGAGACCTATGACAGTCCTCTCGGCGAGGGCTCGGGCGCAGCCGTTATTTTCGGCGCAACAGGCGGCGTTATGGAGGCGGCTCTGCGTACCGCAGTTGAGAAGATTACGGGTCAGGCTCTTGATAATGTTGATTTCACCGAGGTCAGAGGCATGGAGGGCGTCAAGGAAGCCACATACACAGTCGGCGATCTCAGCATCAAGGTAGCCGTTGCAAGCGGCACAAAGAACGCAAAGACGCTCATGGAGCAGATCAAGAACGGTACAAGCGAGTATCAGTTCATTGAGATCATGGGTTGCCCGGGCGGATGTATCAACGGCGGCGGACAGCCGATCGTTTCCGCAGCGGTTCGCAACTTTGAGGACTTCAGAAGCAAGCGTGCTTCCGTTCTTTACAATCTTGACAAGAACAACGAAAACCGTAAGTCACATGAGAATTCGGCTATCAAGCGTGTATATGACGAGTTCTTTGGTGAGCCCGGCAGCCATAAGGCGCATGAGGTTCTCCACACAACTTACGTTAAGCGTGGACTTTACAACAACTGATTTAATTAAAAATTGCAGCAGAGATGAGAAATCATCTTTGCTGCTTTTTTCAGTTCCATCAAAATCAATATAATATTGCAAAACACCCCGACTACAATTGCAATCGGGGTGCAGACTTATAAATTTTAAAAATCAGATATTGCAAATAAGCTCTGAGAGATCTGTATAGAAATCAAAGAAGCCTTGAAGTGAGCCGAACGCCTTTTCGTCTGCGGCATTGCAGAAATCATAGTGGTCGGCACCGTAAATTGTCGGCATAACATACCAAACACCGGGAATTATGCTTCTTGTTTCATCATATGTGATGTGATCCTCGTCAAAAGGATAAAGTGCACTTTTAAGCGGAACAATTCCGTCGTTTGCTCCCCATGACTTATCAATATATTTTCCGCCGATGAACATATTGACCGAAGCTGAAATCAGCGGAGAAGAAATCAAAAACGGCTCAAAAACATCATAATTCTTGTTGAGCTTTGTATAGCCGAGCTTTGTGTCCTCGGTTATGCACGCTGTATATGAAAAATAATAAGCCGATTTGACTGTTTTGATCTTTTTGTTGAGCTTTTCTGCGCCCTGAACGGTGAGGTCATAGCCGCAGTGATCATTTGAAAAGGCAATTTTCATGCACGCAAACGGATTTAATTTTGCTTTTTCTCCGCTTATCGGGTCTTTGGAAATTCCCCATTGGTCAAGCATAAGGTCATTTGCCGATTTTCCGGAAACACATTTTGAATGGAGCATAAATATCATAAGAAAAGCCGGAAGGTAGGTGTCGGCAACATAGTTTGAAGCCGTCGAACCGTTATGCGGGGAGGAGATGGCTGTAATTGATCGGATGCCCTTTTCGTGACCGCCCTTGAAAAGCTCCGAGCAGTTTTCCGTGGCTGCTTTCATTTCGGTTTCATCGCCGTAAGCAAGCAGCGAAGCTAAAAGCCGTATTGTTTCGCCGCCGAAGGAATGACCGACAAAGTTAAGCGGACTTTCAAGATCCCATGCTTTTCCCATGGTTGCCCTGCCGGTGTAATCTCTGCCGAATCTGTCATGGCCGCATTCTTTTGAGTGCGCCGCACCGTAGTCAACAACAGTGCCGGTAAGCTGTGCATAAAGCTCGCACGCTCTGTCCCATGCGCTGCTGTAACCGCCGACCGTCGGATTGTATACTGTATAACCCAGTGCACGCAGATAAGTCATGACATTGTTTTCCGGCTGAGTACCCCAGTACGGTCTGTTCTCTTCCTGCGGTGCGCCATCACCCCAGCCGCACATTCCGTGTACATAGATGAACGGATAATCGCTTTTCTTTTCACCTTTTGCAAAGCCGACAACGGTGCAAAATGCCATAATACAAAGGCAGAGCACAAGGCTGATGAGCTTTTTGAAAAATTTGTTTTTCACAGTTTTCGCCACCTTTTAATCTTATTGATCAATTATTGACCAATTAAAAATTATCATGTTCATTAAAAAAAGTCAAGAATAAAAGTCTGATTAAGAATTATGGTGAGCACTTATTAGACATAATCAGAGAATTGTAATATTTTCAAACGTTTTAAACCGAAAAAATGCACCAAAAATCTCCCCGACTACGATGTAATCGGGGAGATAGCTATATATTTTTTATTTTTCAGCGGCGGCTTCGATTGCTTTGCGAATTTCGTCCGCACCTTCGCCGTTGGAGGCCGAGAACGGAATGATTTTTACATCGCCGAACTCTGCAAGCTCCGTGTGGATATCCTCCATGCGCTTGGTACGCTCGGTCTTGTTGAGCTTGTCGCTCTTTGTCATAACAACGATGAAATCATAGCCTGCCGACTGCATGAATCGCATCATGTCAAGGTCATCCTTCGTCACGGGGTGGCGCATATCCGTCAGTTGAACGACAAGGCGGATGTTTCTGTCGGAGGTGAAGTAGCCCTCCATGAGGTCAGCCCAACGCTTTTTCTCGTTGAAATTAACCTTTGCATAGCCGTAGCCGGGCAGGTCAACGAGCTTTATTCCGTCGCAGTCAAAGAAGTTGACCGTGACCGTTTTGCCCGGAACGGAGCTGACTCTCGCAAGATTCTTCCTGTTAAGAATCTTATTGAGCATGGACGATTTGCCGACATTTGAGCGTCCCGCAAACGCAATCTCAATATGCTCGCTTGCAGGGAGCTGCTGAGCTGTGCCGTATGAAGCCTCATATTTTACTTTGTCAAATCTCATTTGTCTATCCTCAGATTCGCATTGCCGTGTAGCCGGAATCTTTCTTCGCTACTGCGGCGATGCTTTTTCTTTCTTTTTCTTCCTTGGGTGTCACAAGTGCAATCTCAAAGACTTCGTCCAATTCGGTGACGGGAATGAATTTCAATGCCGCCCTGACCTTTTCATCAATTTCGCTGAGGTCGGGAACGTTCTTCTGAGGAATGATAACCGTCTTGATTCCCATTCTGTAAGCCGCCATTGTTTTTTCACGCAAGCCGCCGATCGGGAGAACACGTCCTCTAAGTGAAATTTCACCGGTCATGGCTACAAACTGATTAACAGGGGTATTCGTGAGAGCCGAGAGCAGAGCCGTTGCCATTGTAACGCCTGCCGACGGGCCGTCCTTCGGAACCGCACCCTCGGGAACATGAATATGAATGTCCTTTTCTTTATAGAAATTATGATTAACGCCGTATTTGTCGGCCTTGCTTCGGATAAAGCTGACCGCCGCCATTGCTGATTCCTTCATAACGTCGCCGAGCGAGCCTGTAAGCTCAACCTTGCCCGTTCCGTCAAAGACTGCCGCTTCTACCTGAAGCATTTCGCCTCCTACGCTCGTCCATGCAAGTCCGTTTACAACGCCGATTTCGGCTTCTTTATCAACCGAGAGCGGAAGATATTTTTTCGGTCCGAGCAGCTTTTCAAGGTTGGCTTCCTTGACGGTAAGCGATTTTGATTCGCCGCCGACAATCTCCGCCGCCGCCTTTCTGCAAAGTGCGGCAATTTTCTGCTCAAGCTTTCTTACACCTGCTTCACGGGTATAGCCGTCAATCAGCGCATAAAGTGCCTTGTCGTTTATCTTGAATGTTCTGCCGTTTAGTCCGTGCAGCTTCGCCTGCTTAGGTACAAGATGCTTCTTAGCAATATTAAACTTTTCCTCATTCGTGTAACCCGGCAGCTCGATGATTTCCATTCTGTCAAGCAGGGGAGCGGGGATAGTCGAAGCATCGTTCGCCGTTGTGATAAACATAACCTTGCTCAGGTCAAATTCAAGCTCGATATAGCGGTCAACAAACGTGCTGTTTTGCTCGCCGTCAAGAGCTTCAAGCAGTGCCGACGAAGGGTCGCCCTTGTAGTCAGAGCCGAGCTTGTCGATTTCGTCAAGCAAAATGATAGGATTCTGAGTTCCTGCCTGCTTAACTGCATTTATAATCCTGCCCGGCATTGCGCCGATATAGGTTTTTCTGTGGCCTCGGATTTCAGCCTCATCGCTTGTGCCGCCGAGCGAAATTCTTGCAAAGCGTCTGCCCATCGCCGTTGCAATGCTTTTGGCAATCGAGGTTTTACCGACACCCGGAGGGCCTACGAGGCAAAGCGTCTGACCGTAACAGCCGTCCGAAAGCGAACGCACGGCAAGAGCTTCGATAATTCTTTCCTTGACCTTGTCGAGGCCGTAATGGTCGCGGTCGAGCACCTTTCTCGCATGAGCAAGGTCAAGCTTGTCCGTTGAATATTTATGCCACGGAAGCTCAAGACAGGTTTCAAGGTAGACTCGGATAACCGTTGCCTCGGGTGACGTTGAGGACATTTTTTCGAGCCTTGCACACTCTTTGAGAAGCTTCTTTTCGGATTTTTCGTCAAGACCGAGTGCAATGATTTTTTCTCTGAATTCGTCACATTCCGCCTGCGGAGAAAGACCGTCATTCAGCTCCTCGGAAATAATCTTCATCTGCTCATGCAGATAATATTCACGCTGGCTCTTGTCGATATTCTCCTGAACCTTTTGATTTATCTCGTTTTCGAGCTTCATCAGGTCGCCCTCGTTGGCAAGCAGACAACAGACCTTTTCAAGCCGCTTGAGCGGATTGATTTCGTTGAGAATCTGCTGGCGTTTCTTGTATTCAAGCATGATATTTGAACCGATATAGTCGGCGAGTTCGCCCGGGTCGTTCTTTTCCAGCACGTCGAGAATTATCTCGGCAGGCATCTGCGGAACAACCTCGGCATAGTCCTCGAAATAGTCTTTTGTTTGACGAACAAGTGCAGTTGCATAGTCCTTGTCATCCGATTTGACGCTGATTTCACGGCGGATTTTAACGTCCGTAATCAAATACGGGTCGCACTGAAGCATATCAACCATAGTTGCTCTTGTGATTCCGTCAACCGAAACACGAACCGTGTCGCTGTTCGGCAGGCGCAGGATATGGCTGATCTTTGCAATTGTACCTATTTTAAAAAGCTTATCAAAGTCGGGCTCATCATCCCTGACGTCCTTTTGAGCGACAAGGAAAATTTGCTGATCATCCGCCATGGCAGCTTTGATAGCATGTAACGAACGGGTTCTGCCGACGTCAAAGGTTATTCCCATACCGGGGAAAACAACCAAACCCCTGAGGGCAACGGTCGGCATGACCCTGTATTCCGATGCTTTATTCAAAAAATCAACTCCGATATTCGTATATATGTTGACATTATACATTAAAAAGAGAACTTTTTCAACCTAAAAACTTTACCAAAGCTGTTGAAAAATAGTGTTTTGAATGATAAAATTAGATATATTATTTTTTCGGAGCGATTTATGGAAAGACATCAGCTAATCGAGCGCAGTATAATTAAGAAATACAGAAAATCAATATGGAATAATTTTGTCGGAGCGATAAAGGATTACAAGCTGATTGAGCCTGACGATAAAATTGCCGTCTGCATTTCCGGCGGCAAGGATTCAATGCTCCTTGCCAAGTGTATGCAGCATTTGCAGAAATACAGCGATTTTCATTTTGATGTTGAATACATTGTCATGGACCCGGGCTACGTCGGCAACAACAGGGCGAAGATAATTGAAAATGCAGAGATTATGGATATTCCGATAAGGATTTACGATTCGCCGATTTTTGAAACGGTCTATGCCGCAGAGGGCGGTTCACCGTGTTACCTTTGCGCCCGAATGAGGAGGGGATACCTCTACAAATTTGCGCAGGATCTTGGTTGCAACAAAATTGCACTCGGTCATCATTTTGACGACGCTATCGAAACAACGCTGATGAGTATGCTCTACGGTGCGGAGATAAAAACGATGATGCCGAAGCTCAAAAGCACGAATTACGAGGGTATGGAGCTTATCCGACCGCTTTATATGGTCAGAGAAAAGGATATTATCTCATGGGCGAGATACAATGAGCTTGAATTTATCCGCTGTGCCTGCAAGGTTACCCGGGCGAATGAGGAAGCCGATAACGGCTCCAAACGCCAGGAGGTCAAAATGCTCATTAAAAAGCTCAAGGAGGAAAACGACAACGTGGACATGAACATTTTTAAAAGTGTTCACAATGTCAACCTTGCAACGATAATCGGTTACCGTGACTGCGACGGCGGTGAGCTTCATTCATTCACGGAAAGCTATGATAAGTGAGGTATGTCTATGATTTTTATTGAATATCCGAAATGTTCAACCTGCCAAAAGGCGAAGAAGTGGCTCGGCGAGCACAACATTGATTATGTTGACAGACATATTAAAGAGGAAAACCCGACCGCCGATGAGCTTAAGGCGTGGGTCAAGGCAAGCGGTATTGAGATTAAAAAGCTGTTTAACACAAGCGGCATGCTCTACAAGTCGCTGAATCTTAAAGAGAAGCTTCCGACCATGACCGACGAGGAGAAATTTGACCTGCTCGCAACGGACGGAATGCTGGTAAAAAGACCGCTTATTATTGACGACAACACCGTCCTGATCGGCTTCCGTGAGGCAGAATGGAAGAAACATTTTGATATTGAGTGAAAAATTTGAAAAAACACTTGATTTTCATTTTGCGTTCGGGTATAATAGTAAAGCTATGTAGGAGCACGATTTCCAATCGTGTAACATCAATTAAATAGTGAAAATGAATTTGGAGAGTTGTCCGAGCTGGCCGAAGGAGCACGATTGGAAATCGTGTAACAGGTCAAAGCCTGTTCGAGGGTTCGAATCCCTTGCTCTCCGCCAAAACGAAAAGCAGGTCGCAAGGCCTGCTTTTTGCATTGGCAAAAATAAACAAAGGGATTCGAACAAGGAGGGAGCAGACTTGTCTGCGGAAGAAAACAGTCCGGTGGACTGTTTTTGCCGACGTGGTCAAGGAGCGAAGCGACGCGAAGGCGCACGGGAGTGCGCCGAAAAAATCCCTTGCTCTCCGCCATAAAGCCCACCGTAATTTCGATAGAATTACGATGGGCTTTTTCTATGCCCGAAAACCGCTTAACATAAGGGTATAGGGCGATATTTTTTAGTGTTTTTACATTCGAGGCAGCATATATAACCGACGGTCGAGTCTTTCAGGGACTAAAGCGCTTATGTCAATAAAAAATATACGGTTAATCGGCGGACGATCCTGTCGGAATTCTCACAGCTATTGTTGTGCCGGCATCCGAACTTTCTTCAACCCGAACATCACCGCCGTGTAGAGCGGCAATTTCCCAAACAAGCGACAAACCAAGTCCTACACCGCCGTATTCGCGGCTGCGGGATTTATCCACACGGAAAAAGGGCTGAAAAATGCTTTCCCGATACTGTTCGGGGATACCGTGCCCTGTATCAGATATACGGATAACAAGATGCGTTCCCTCTTTTGACGTTTTAACATTCACTGTTCCGTTCGGGCGATTGTACCGTATGGCATTCTCGGTCAGATTAAAAATCAGCCGATATATCAGCGTATCGCTGCCGGTCATAACACTGTTTCCGCAAGATTCGAGAGCAATACCGTTTTTGTCCGCCAGCGGAGAAAGATCGGCAAAAATTTCCTCAACCATGGGAGCTATCTCTATTTGGTCGGTACACGGAACCGTGCGAAGCTCGCTCATCTCAAGGAGAGTTTTCGTCATTTGAGACATTCGCTCCGTCTGTTCACGCAGCAGGCAAAGAAAATCCGCCGTTTCCGGCAGCACATCGGGATGCTCTGCGGAAAAAAGATCAAGCTGAGCCTGCATAAGCGCAAGCGGAGTGCGAAGCTCATGGGCTGCATTTCCGGTGAACTGCCGTTGAGCTGTAAAACCCTCGTCGAGACGATCGAGCATACTGTTGAATGATATGCTGAATTGTCTAAACTCCGGCAGGACTTCCTCGGTTATTTTCATATCAGTCAGGTTGTTCATCTGAACTTTTTCAACTTGAGACGCAAAGGTTCGCAAGGGCTTCAGTGAACGGCCGCTGAAAAAATATGCCAATACACCGCCGATAAGAGTCACCGCTGCCGTAATGTACCAGTTAGTAGCGATAAAGGAATCCTGCACACCATGTATAACAATCGTCAGCTCTTTATCCGTCTTTTTCTGTTCCGGATCAAAGAAACCCGGTTCTCCGGCGTCTGTGTTGCTGTATGCGGAAACATAGGAACCGATGGAATCCATATAATGTCTTCCGGAAAAGCTTAAAAGGCAGTTCATGGTAACGCAGGTCACGCCGATTAAGACGGCGGTCATCAAAGTGATGCGCCATTGCAAAGAAAGCTTCCTCATAAGATGTTGTCCTCCATAACATATCCTTCACCGATACGGTTGCGAATAGGGTCATACCCGAGAGCGGCACGTAATTTTTTGCGCAGAGCGGAAATATGTACCCGAATCGAGTTACTGAAATTGTCCACGCTGTTATCCCAAACATGGTCAATAAGTTCTTCCTGACTTACAGGACGTCCCCGGTTAAGCAACAGGTATTCAAGAATTGCCGACTCTTTTCGGGTGAGAGTCAGTTTAAGCCCGGCGGCAGAGGCTGTGCGTGATTTGGTGTCAAAAGAAATATCTCCGCATGTAAGAACCACGTCGTTTTGCGTGAACTGTCGCCGTGTCAGGCTGCGTATTCTTGCCTCTAACTCTTCTAAATGAAAGGGCTTTGATAAATAGTCATTTGCTCCGGAATCAAGTCCGTCCACTTTATCGGCTACTTCACTGCGTGCGGAAAGAATCAGAACCTTTGTGTCTCTGTCTGTTTGACGAAGCTTGCGCAACACGGTCATGCCGTCCGTGCCCGGCAGATTTAAGTCAAGCAGTACAAGGTCATAGCTCTCAATGCTGAGAAGCTCAATCGCTTCATTTCCGTCATAGCAAGAATCTACACTGTAATCAAGACGGCGCAGACTGCGTACAATTGTTTCGCACAGCACCTTCTCGTCTTCAACAACTAAAATATGCATAAAATCCTCCTCGTTTTTCACTTTTCATCTTATTTAACGATTTTATTATATCATACAAACATAAGATTTTTGTTAAGTTTTTATTCTTAACGCAGATTTTATATACTCGGTGCTATAATGAGGGCACAAAAGAAAGGGGTGACTTCATTGATTCGATCAAAAAAAGCCTTGCTTCAAATCGCATTGCTTATCGGTGCAGCGGCAATGATTGGTTTCGGAGCCCTGCGCGGCGAGGCGGACACCATGCTTAGCAAGGCGATCAGACTGTGTTTGGAGTGTGTCGGAATTGGATAGAAAGAAACCTGATATTAAGAAAAAAGGCATATCACTGATTTTGTCACGCTTTCGTAGTTTGATACAAGCGGCAGCGACACTTCTAACCAACATCCACCTGCCAAATTTTTTAAAGGGCGGAATTTATCAAGGAAAAGGAAAAGCCGTTTGCGTCCCCGGACTGAATTGCTATTCCTGCCCGGCGGCATCGGGAGCTTGCCCGATAGGCTCGTTTCAAGCGGTGGTTGGGTCGTCAAAATTTGCTTTTTCGTATTATATTACGGGATTTCTTATTCTGCTGGGCGTATTGCTGGGGCGATTCATCTGCGGTTTCCTGTGCCCGTTTGGCTGGTTTCAGGAGTTGCTGCACAAAATCCCGACACGAAAAATTTCCACAAAGAAGCTGAAAGGGCTTACCTACATAAAATATGCCGTTTTACTCATAACGGTAGTTTTACTGCCCGCCCTTGTAGTCAATGACATCGGAATGGGGGATCCGTTCTTCTGCAAATACATTTGTCCGCAGGGGGTTCTCGAGGGAGCAATACCTCTTGCTGCCGTCGATTCCGGACTCCGTGCCGCATTAGGGTCATTGTTTTCGTGGAAGCTCGGCATCCTGATTGTTACGATTGTGCTGAGCGTGCTGTTCTACCGTCCGTTCTGCAAATGGCTGTGTCCGCTGGGCGCATTTTATGCGTTGCTTAACAAAGTATCCTTTCTCGGAATGAAGGTTGATAAGAACAAGTGTGTCTCATGCGGAAAATGTGCAAAGGCGTGCAAAATGGATGTAGATGTTACCAAAAGCCCTGATCATACCGAATGTATCCGTTGCGGTATGTGTGTGCGTGCCTGCCCCACGGATGCAGTTAAATTCCGTTACGGATTTTGTAATGGGAAAGATAATATATGCTCGGGAAAAAGTTTGAAAAAACAAAAAATATCAAATAAAGATAAGGAGTAATTGCTTATGAAAACAAAAAAAATTATGGCCGTACTTATTTCGATCCTGCTGATTCTCAGCCTCGCCGCCTGCGGTATGTCAAAAGACAGCAAGAAGAACGAAGGAAACAAGGACGCTAAGATCGCATCATTACTGACAGCAGATCCGAAAACAAAGGACGAGGCATCCGAACTGCACCAAAAACTGATGGCGCAGGAAACGGCGATTCTGTCCGAAAACAATGCTCTCTGGGAAAAGGTATTCATGTCTGCCGACAAAGGAATGGCAATGATTGAGGACGGAGGCAACTATGGTGACTTCTTGCTTAAAACAATTGAAGGTGCAAAAGATCAGTTTACTGCCGATGAACTTAAAATTCTCAAGGACGGAGCAGAACAGATAAAAGAAATCGAGGGTAAGCTGACTGTTCTTGAACAGAAATTCCCGGGCTGCGGAAAGAAACCGTCCGAAGGCGATATGAGCGTTCCGGCGGAAAACGGAAAGCCCAAGGAAAACAGTGACCTGATGAAATTCCCTTCATTCGAGGGTAAGGACCTTGATGGAAAAGAAGTGAAAAGCAGCACGCTGTTTGCCGGTAATACAGTCACAGTGGTAAACTTCTGGTTTACGACCTGCAGCCCCTGTGTCGGTGAAATTCCCGAGCTTGAGGCACTGAACAAAAAGCTCTCCGAAAAAGGCGGAGAGGTAGTCGGTATAAATTCCTTTACACTGGACGGCGATAAAACTGCGATTTCGGAAGCAAAGGATGTTCTGACGAAGAAAGGTGCAACATACAAAAATATCTGGTTTGATTCAAAGAGTGAAGCCGGAAAATTCACTTCGGGGCTGTATTCCTATCCGACGACATATGTGGTTGATAAAAACGGCAACATCGTAGGCGATCCGATCGTAGGCTCCATCACGGGTAAAAAGCAAATGGAGAAGTTGAATAAGCTTATTGACCAAGCTCTGGCAAGCAGCAAGATTTAAGTCGATTTAACATGGTTTATACACGCCCTCCGGGGAAATTTCAGAGGGCGTACAAGAGAAAACAGTATGGTTTGCCGAAACTCACGTTTGAGCTTTGCGCTTCGCATCGTTCATTACTCTTTTTCAAAGTCAGCAGGAAAGAGCCTTCGGGACAGCAACTTTTCTTGACGCCTGACGGTTTCTCACCCGAAAGAAGCTCAGGGATTCCTCAGTCGCTTGATTGTTGCGAGGCGGAAGACACGCAAGGTTCATAATGGATTTTAACCTTACCGAAATATAAACTAAATATCCCCTTAGGAGCTTTAAAAGTCTTCTAAGGGGATTAGTTTTTATTTCTGCGGGCAATGATTTGTCGCAACAATGTTTATTCCTGTGTCGCAGATGTTTTCAATAAGGACATCGCCGAGCTTAACGGGCGCCTTAACTTCAACATCGGCAATTGCTTTCATGCAGTCCATGATTTTCTCTTTCGGGAGAGCACCTTTCGACTTGCACGGAACAACGTTATGAATTCCGCCGCTTACCTTGACTGTCGTTGCAAGGCTTCTGACCGGGTGAGTACATTCTGTTCTCGCGTATGCGTCTCCGCGCTTGCAGGTGTTGCCTGTTACGGAAACGACCTCGCCGCTGTCATTCAGCTCGACTGTAATTCCACAGCCCATAGGGCATGAAACGCAAATAATATTCTTCTGCATAAATCAACCCTCCACCGAAATTTCAATTACACCGTCGTGTTCAAAGCTTTTGAGAACGTCATTTTTAATAACAACGTTTTCCATCTCGCCGGGAGCAAGTCTCGGCTTCTTGCGGCTGAGTATTTCCTCGCCGTTATATTTAACGACGATTTTTGCATTTTTATAGGTCTGACCGACTCGGAAGAAGAGCTTAACGTCATTCTCGTTTTTAATATCCACTTTCTGCGGAACAATGTAGCGAACTCCGTTGACTCCCTTGGTTTTTACATATTCATGGCTGCTTGTCTGACCGAGGACATATCTTGCCGCACCCTCGCCGGCAGTCTGGCTTTCAAGAGTAACGTAGTCAACAAGGTCGTGAACGTGGAGAACGTTGCCGCAGGCAAAAACACCCTTGTGAGAGGTCTCTCTGAACTCATTTACGACTGCACCGTTTGTAACGGGATCAAGCTCAATGCCGACAGCTCTTGTAAGCTCGTTTTCCGGAATAAGACCGACCGAAAGCATGAGCGTGTCACACTCAATGTACTGCTCCGTACCCTTGATAGGACGGCGGTTTTCGTCAACGTCGGCAATCGTAACGCCCTCGACTCTGTCTTTGCCGTGAACCTCGATAACGGTACAGCTCAGACGAAGCGGAATGTTGAAATCGTCAAGGCACTGAACAATGTTTCTTGTCAGTCCGCTTGAATAAGGCATAAGCTCGCACACGACCTTAACCTCGGCACCCTCAAGAGTCATACGCCTTGCCATGATAAGACCGATATCTCCCGAACCGAGGATAACAACTTTTTTGCCCGGCATGTAACCGTCTATGTTGACATATTTCTGCGCCGTGCCTGCTGTCATAACTCCCGAAGCTCTTGTTCCGGCAATGTTCAGCGCACCTCTCGGACGCTCACGGCAGCCCATTGCAAGGATAATTGCCTTCGCCTGAATTTCAAGCAGACCGTCCTCCTTGTTGACCGCATAAACAATGTTACCGTCCGTTATTTCAAGTGCCATTGTATCGGTTTTGTATTCAATTCCTTTTTCGTTTACAAGCTGAATAAATCTGTCGGCATATTCCGGGCCTGAAAGCTCCTCACCGAAATAATGAAGTCCGAAGCCCGTATGTATGCACTGCTCAAGAATTCCGCCGAGGGTCTCGGCTCTCTCAAGTACAAGAATGCTGTCGACGCCGCATTCCCTTGCTTTGATTGCGGCTGCCATTCCGGCAGGACCGCCGCCGATTACAACTATATCATAATTAAGCATAATTCCCGCCTCACTTTGTTCTGTCATAGAGAATTTTCGACTCGCCGCCGAATTTTGTAATTTCATTGATTTCTACGCCAAGCTCACGGGCGAGCAGTTCGACTACCTTTGAACCGCAGAAGCCGCCCTGACAGCGACCCATGCCCGCTCTCGTTCTGCGCTTAACTCCGTCAACGTCTCGTGCACCTGCCGGAGCATGAATTGCGTCGAGAATTTCGCCCTCAGTGACTGTCTCGCAGCGGCAAATAATTCTGCCGTAAGCGGGGTTTTTCTTAACAAGCTCCTTGCGCTCTTCATTGCTCATGTTTCTGAAGCGCACGGGAGCCTTGCGCTCGGGAATAAAGCTATTTTTTTCCTCCGCGCCGATTGCCTTTGCTACTGTTTGTCCGACATATTCGGCAATAGCGGGAGCGGCAGAAAGACCCGGAGATTCAATACCTGCAACGTTAAAGAAACGGTCGTTCTTTTTGCTCGGCTCAATGATAAAATCATCATTGACACCGTGTGCCCTGAGACCTGCGAAGGAGGTAATGACCGCTCTTGTGGAAACCGACGGAACGGATTTCCGAGCAGCATTGAGAACGTCGGCAAGCTCACTCGCCGTTGTTGAAACGTCCTCCTTGTCCTCAATATCAAGTGCACTCGGACCGATGAGCAGATTGCCGTCAACCGTCGGGGTGACAAGAACTCCTTTGCCCATCTTGGACGGGCACTGGAATATTGTATGCTTTGCGAGTGAACCGACCGACTTGTCGCAGAGCATATATTCGCCCTTTCTCGGGATAATTTTTATTGAATCATCGCCTATAAGTGCAGCAATTTCGTCGCTGTAAACACCTGCGGCGTTGATTATATATTTTGCGCCGATTGATTTTTCACCGTCAACAAGGGTGAATCCGTTGCCGTCAAAATCAATCTTCTCAACCTTAAAGTTACGAATGAAATCAGTACCGTTTATAACGGCATTTTCCGTTGCCGCAACCGTCAGCTCATAGGGGCAGACAATACCCGCCGTCGGTGCCCAAAGAGCCGCTTTAGCCTCGTCGCTGATATTCGGCTCAGCCTCGCGGAGCTTGTCCGCATCATAGATTTCAAGGTTTGGAACGCCGTTCGCCTTTCCTCTTTCAAGAAGAACGTTTAAGGTTTCTGTTTCTTCGTCTGAGAAAGCAACAACAAGCGAGCCTATATTTTTGAAAGGAACGTTCAGCGTTTTGCAAATCTCCGGCATAAGCTCGGTTCCCCTGACATTGAAGCGCGCTTTAAGCGTGCCGGGCATTGCATCAAAACCCGCGTGAACAATCGCACTGTTTGCTTTTGAAGTTCCCATTGCCACATCGTTGCATTTTTCAACAAGGGCAACGCTGATATCATAGCGGCTGAGCTCTCTTGCGATGAGCGAACCGATGACACCTGCGCCCACAACGGCAACATCGTAATTCATTGATAAACCCCCATATACAATCATGATATTTTGTATTATAGCATATTATTACGCATAAAACAACTGAACTTGAAAGATTGTAATTCAAAATAAACATTTTTGACGAAAGAGCTAAAATATCCCGAAAAAATAACAATTTGGGAACCGATTTATAGAAAAAGAAAAAGCCAAATCATTTGACTTGGCTTTTTCTTGGCGGAGAAGGGGAGACTCGAACTCCCGCGCCGGTTACCCGACCTACGCCCTTAGCAGGGGCGCCTCGTCACCAACTTGAGTACTTCTCCATTGGTAACAAAACAGTTACTATTTTGTTGTTGCAGGACCTCCGAAATCGGAAGTCCTGCAAAGTGGCGGAGAGAGTGGGATTCGAACCCACGGTATGTTGCCATACGACGGTTTTCAAGACCGTTCCGTTATAACCACTTCGGTATCTCTCCTAATGCTCGGATATTCTATCATAAATTGCCGTTAATGTCAATATAAAAATCAAAATTAGTATAGACTTTTTTCTTTCTATAATATATAATTTATCCGTAATTTATATAAACGAGGGATTTTTGATGCTTACGGTTGAAGAAAAAAGAACTGCCGCCGATGTTATCGCATTGATTGCGTCGACGGTTAACGGCTTTGCTCTGCCGGTGAACGAGATCACCGACTGGCAGGGGATAATTGACTTCGCAAAGAAGCAGAGTGTACTTAATCTTGTTGCCTATGCCGCAGAGTCGCTTAAAATCAAACCGGATGAACTCATAATGAGATTTCTCGATGAATTTCGTATGCAAAAGATGGTCGTGGAGGCTCAACAGGAGCTTGCCGCTTGTGACGCTTGCCAAAAGCTTGATAAAATGGGTGTTCGTCATATGCTCCTCAAAGGCTCGGTGATGAAAAATTTTTATCCCTCTCCCGATATGCGGACAATGGGTGATATTGATATTCTTGTTGATGCAGCCCGCTGTGATGATGTTGTTAAAGCCTTCATGGCCGACGGATTTGAATTTGCCGGCGAAGGCAACTTGCACTCTAATGTAAAAAGAGGCAACGTATATATTGAATTTCATCGCTCAATGGTGGATAGCTGCCATGAGACGCTGTCGGCTTACTACGGGGACGGCTTCCGCTTGCCGCACAAGAGCGAAGGCAGTGAATACGAATACAAGCTCACAGACGAGGATTTTTATGTTTTTCTTGTCGCTCATATTGCAAAGCATTATCGCTACGGCGGAACGGGAATTCGATCCCTGCTTGATTTGTATATTTATGAAAAGTCTCTGCCGTCGCTCGATTTCGACTATATAAACGGCGAGCTTGAAAAAATCGGGCTGCGTGTTTTTTACAACAAAATCAGAAAGATTACATATGATTGGTATTCGGGCGGCTTTGACGGAGAGTTTGATATCATGTCAGAATATATAGTGTCCGGCGGAGTTTACGGCATTGACGGAATATCAATGCAAAACAGTTTTATTTTAGATAATATTGATGAAGATATTCATTCAAAAAAAATAAAAAATATTTTCGGAATAATTTTTCTTAATTATGATGAGATGAAAATTCGTTATCCGGTTTTGAAGAATAAAAAATTTCTTTTGCCTTTGCTTTGGATTGTCAGGTTTTTTGACACCATAATACATAATCCCAACAATGCAAAGGGCAGATTTAATGACTCGAAAAAGATAATGAATATCGACGACAATATGGTGGAAGTTCAAAGAATTTCGGGAATAAAAAAGCTGTAATTTTAAAGAGGTAGTTTGTTTTGGTAGGTCTCGGCACAATCATAAATTCTGCGGCAATAATTGTCGGCGGAGTGTTCGGTCATCTGTTCGGCAAAATTCTTAACGAAAGAATTCAGGATTCGCTGCAAAAAGCGAGCGGTATATGCGTACTTTTTATCGGAATTGCAGGAGCGATGGAGGGTATGCTCAAGCTCTCCGGCTCGTCGCTTTCGGCAGGACGTTCAATGCTTATTGTTGCAAGTCTTGCTCTCGGAGCTTTGGTCGGTGAGATTCTTAATATTGAGCACGGCTTTGAACGTTTCGGCGAATGGCTGAAAGTTAAGACAGGAAATGCAAAGGACAAAAGCTTTGTTGAAGGCTTTGTGACCGCATCGCTGACGGTTTGCATAGGCGCAATGGCGGTGGTCGGTTCAATTAAGGACGGGATTTCCGGCGATTATTCAATACTTGTTACCAAAGCGATACTTGACTTGATTATTATTACGGTTATGACCTGCTCCCTTGGAAAGGGCTGTGCGTTTTCGGCAATACCTGTTGCTGTTTTTCAAGGATTGATTACCGCACTTGCAAGGCTTATTAAGCCGCTGATGACGGACGGCGCATTGGCAAATCTTTCTCTCATCGGCTCGATTTTGATTTTCTGCGTTGGAGTTAATCTTGTATGGGATAAAAGAATCAAGGTTGCAAATCTGCTTCCGTCGCTTGTCTTCGCCGTTGCAATAGCATTTCTACCGTTTAATTTATAATAAATTATGATATAAATATATAAAAGCTTGCCTCTTCTTGATTAAATCAAGGGGAGGCAAGAAAATTTCTGCCTAAAAGCAAATTAAATCGTAGCTCCTCGGTGCGATGTGGGCACAACGGCTAAAGATTTAATAAAACGTTTATACGGATGCGGATTGCTTTTTGCAAAAGA
>OLYC01000428.1_pt1 | contig 35026 bp, 29 predicted proteins | sample 1674271 | NCBI WGS metagenome assembly OLYC01 (sample SAMEA103958154, study PRJEB25191) | human gut metagenome
CGCCCGGCGTCTCATACACGCCGCGGCACTTCATGCCGACGAGCCGGTTCTCCACAATGTCCAGAATGCCGATGCCGTTGGCGCCGCCGAGCTCGTTGAGCTTGAGGATGATGTCCTTGGCGCTCATCTGCTTGCCGTCGAGCGCGACAGGCTTGCCCTGCTCAAAGTCGAGCGTGATGTAGGTCGGGGCGTCGGGTGCGTCGATCGGGCTCACGCCCAGCTCGAGGAAGCCCGGCTTCTCATACTGCGGCTCGTTGCCCGGATCCTCGAGGTCGAGACCCTCATGGCTCAGGTGCCAGAGGTTCTTGTCCTTGGAGTAGTTGGTCTCGCGGTTGATCTTCAGGGGCACATTGTGTGCCTCGGCGTAGGCGATCTCCTCCTCACGCGACTGGATGTCCCACTCACGCCACGGGGCGATGATGGGCATATCGGGTGCGAAGTGCTTGATGGCCAGCTCAAAACGCACCTGATCGTTGCCCTTGCCAGTGCAGCCGTGGGCGATGGCGTCCGCGCCCTCCTTCTGGGCAATCTCGACGAGACCCTTGGCGATGCACGGCCGCGCGTGACTCGTGCCGAGCAGGTACTCCTCGTACATCGCGCCGGCCTGCATGGTCGGGATGATGTAATCGTCGACGTACTCGTCCGTCAGGTCGAGCACGTAGAGCTTCGACGCGCCGGTCTTGATGGCCTTCTCTTCGAGGCCGTCGAGCTCGTCGGCCTGACCGACGTTGCCGGACACGGCGATGACTTCGCAGTTGTTGTAGTGCTCCTTCAGCCACGGGATGATGATGGACGTATCCAGACCGCCGGAGTAAGCAAGGACGACTTTTTTGATATCTTCTTTTTTCATAATGGGTACCTCCATTGATTATTCATTCATAAGATGTGCATATTATTCACCTTTTTCGCGCAAATGTCAACCCTCCATCTGCATAAAATTCGCCGAAAAAACCATATTCTTTCCGTGATATTCACAAAAACGGGGTGTTTATACGCACTTTTCCGCGCTGCGGCGCCTGCAAGCGGCAGCGAAATATGCATTCGCGCGAATATTCCCGCAGCCGCCGCCCGATGTACGCTCCGCTCGAACGCGCCGTTTTTTGCCCGCATGCCAAAAAATGTGTAAAAAGCCGCCGCACCCACTTTTCAAGCGCCGCGCCGCGCGGTATAATGAGAAGATACCATATAATAATAATCGCCTGCCGCCCTGTGCGGGGCGGCAAATCACGCACAAAGGAGCACTGCATATGCAATGGATCGAAGTGTCCGTCCCCACCCGCAGCGATGAGATCGACGACGTCTGCGCGCAGCTGGCCGAGCTGGGCGCCGGCGGCATGGTCGTGGAGGACGAGGCGGATTTTCAGGACTTTCTCGAGCACAACCACCAGTATTGGGACTACGTTGACGACGCGCTCGAGGCGCAGTTTCGCGGCGTGTCGCGCATCAAGTTCTACCTCTCGGACGATGACGACGGCCGCGCACAGCTTGAGACCATCCGCGCCGGCATCGGCCGCGAGCTGACGACCGCGACCGTGCGCGACAGCGACTGGGAGAATAACTGGCGGCAGTACTATCAGCCGATCGAAGTCGGTGAAAAGCTCGTCGTCGTGCCCGAATGGCTCGATGCGCCGGCGGACGGCCGCATCGCGCTGCGGCTCGATCCGGGGCTCATCTTCGGCACGGGCAGCCACCCCACAACGCGCATGTGCCTCGCCGCGCTCGAGCAGTACGCCGGTCCGGGCAAGACCGTGCTCGACCTCGGCTGCGGCAGCGGCATTCTCGGCATCGGGGCGCTGCTGCTCGGCTGCGCACACGTCACCGGCTGCGACATCGACCCCAAAGCGCCCGAGGTCGCGGCGGGCAACGCCGCGCTCAACGGCTTTTATGACGACCGGTTCACCGTCTGCGCGGGCGACATCCTCGCCGATGCCGGACTGCGCCGGGATCTCGGCACGGGGTATGATCTCGTGCTGGCAAACATCGTGTCCGACGTCATCATCCCGCTGGCCGCGCACGCCCCGGCATTTCTCGCCCCGGGCGGCACGTTCATCTGCTCGGGCATCATCGACGGGCGCGAGGACGAGGTGCGCGCCGCCATCGAGCGCGCGGGCTTCACGGTCACGGCGCACGACAGCCTTGAGGAGTGGCACTGCTTCACGGCCACGCTGGCGTGACGGTGCAGCCGGCAGCCTGACCAAACACGAAACCACCTTTTTATGCACTTTGACCGGCGCAGCGCGCCCGTCCGGAAAGAGAGAACTGCGATGAAATATGCCTTTGATAACGCCAATCTGATCGACGGCACACAGGATATGCGCGTGCAGCCGGGACTGTGCGTGCTCACGGACGGCGAGACGATCACGGACATCGTGCCCGCCGGCACCGCACCGGCGGGGTATACGCGCATCGACCTGCACGGGCGCTACCTGCTGCCGGGTCTGATCAATATGCACGTGCATCTGGCCGGAAACGGCAAGATCCAGAAAAAGCAGCGCGATCTGGAGACGCTCGTGCGCCGCATCCTTTCAAACCCCGTCTCGCGCGCGGTGGCCTACCGCATGGTGTGCTCCTTTGCACGCACCGAGCTGCTCGGCGGCGTGACGACGATCCGCACCGTCGGCGGGCTGGACACGTTCGACACGCGCCTGCGCGACGAGATCCGCGCCGGACGCCGCATCGGGCCGCGCGTGCTCGCGGCAAACGCGGCCATCTCTGTCCCCGGCGGGCACATGGCGGGCTCGGTCGCCATCGCGGCCAGGACCGTTGACGAGGCGCTCGCACAGGTCGACGCCGTGCACGCGCAGGGCGCAGACCTTGTCAAGCTCATGATCACCGGCGGCGTCATGGACGCGACCGAGCGCGGCATGCCCGGCGAGGTGAAAATGCCGGCTGAGATGGTGCGCGCCGTGTGTGAGCGCGCGCGCGCGCTCGGCTACACCGTGGCAGCGCACACCGAGTCCACGGAGGGCGTGCGCATCGCACTGCAAAACGGCGTTGACTCCATCGAGCACGGTGCGGCGCCGGACGACGAGATCCTGCGGCTGTTTCAGGAGCGGGGCGCATTTTTGTGCGCGACGTTCTCGCCCGCGCTGCCGTATGCACGCTTTGACCGCGTGGTCACGCACCTGACCGAGGACGAGCTGTTCAACGGCCGCGTCGTCTTTGACGGCATGATCGCCTGCGCGAAGGCCGCGCTCGCGCACGGCATCCCCGTCGTGCTCGGCAACGACACGAGCTGCCAGTGGGTCGCGCAGTATGATTTCTGGCGCGAGCTGTGCTATTTCCACGAATACGCCGGCGCGTCCAACGCCTGCGCACTCTACTGCGCCACCGGTCAGAGCGCGCGCATGGCAGGTCTCGGCGACGTGACCGGCACGCTCCGCCCCGGCCTGTGCGCCGATATGCTCGTCACGAGCGAAAACCCGCTCGCGGATCTGCGCGCGCTGCGCACGCTCGACATGGTCGTCGCGCGCGGCCGGGTCATCGACCGTCCGCGCCCGAAGCGCAGCGCCCGGCTCGACGCCGGACTCGACACCCTGCTCGCCTGAGCCGGGGATCCCATACCTTATATAATATTCAGGTGATGTTATGAAAGCGCTCTCACAACCGCTGTTTGCCTCCCTGCGGGGCTATGACCGGCAGCAGCTCGGACCGGATCTGTTTTCCGGCGTGCTCATTGCGCTGCTGTCCATCCCGATCTCCATGGGCTATGCCCAGCTGGCAGGTCTGCCGCCGGTCTACGGCCTGTACGGGTCGCTGATCCCGATCCTGCTCTTTGCGATGCTCAGCACGACGCAGGAATTCATCTTCGGCGTCGATGCCGCACCCGCCGCCATGATCGGCGCGGTGCTCGCCTCGCTCGGCGTCACAGCCGGCAGCGCGGAGGCCATGCGCATCGTGCCGGTGCTGACGCTCTACGTCGCGCTGTGGCTGGCAGTGTTCACGCTCGTGCGCGCGGACAGGGCCGTCGATTACATCTCCGAACCCGTCATGGGCGGGTTCATCAGCGGTGTCTGCTGCGAGATCATCCTCATGCAGGTGCCGAAGCTGCTCGGCTCTGGCACGGGCACGGGTGAGCTGTTCGAGCTGCTGGAGCATATTTTTGACGCGGCAAAGACCGTCAACCTGCCGACCGCCGTGCTCGGCTTTGCGACGCTTGCGATCCTACTGCTTGCGCCGCGCAAGTGGCCGAAGGTGCCGTGGGTGCTGGTGATGATGGTGCTCGGCGGACTGCTCGGCGCGTTTGCGCCGCTGGATGCATGGGGCGTGGCGCTGCTGGCCGCCGTGCCGCGCGGATTGCCGAAGCCCGTGCTGCCGGATCTCACGGCGCTGCCGTTTACCAAGGCGCTCGTGGCGACGCTGCCGGTCGCGGCCGTGATCCTGGCCGAGACGCTGCTGGCCTCGTCCGGCACGGCGCAGAAAAACGGCTACCGCCTCAACGGCCGCCGCGAGATCGCGGCCTACGCCGTGTGCAACGTCGCTGCCGGGCTCGTCGGCTGCTGCGTCGTGTCGGGCAGCGTGTCGCGCACGGCGGTCAACGAGCGCAACGGCGGGAAAACGCAGCTCGTGTCCGTCACGGCGAGCGTGACCATGCTGCTCGTGCTGCTCTTCGCCACGCCGCTCATCCGCTTTTTGCCCGTGCCGGTGCTGACGGCCATCGTCGTCAACGCGCTCATCGGGGCGACGGAGTTCGGCATCGCGCGGCGGCTCTGGCGCGTCAACCGCGTGGAGCTCGGCATCTTCACCGGGGCGTTTCTCGGCGTGCTGCTGCTCGGCGCGATCAAGGGCGTGCTCGTGGGCATGGTGCTGTCGTTTGTCGACGTGCTCATGCGCGCTGCAGCGCCGCAGCGCACCTTCCTCGGTACGCTACCGGGCAAGTCCGGCTTCTTCCCGATCGACCGCGTCAGCGGGGTGCAGCCGCTGCCGCACATCGTGCTCTACCGCTTCAGCGGCAGCTTGTTCTTTGCAAACATCCGCCGCTTTCAGGAAGACATTGAGGGCGCGCTGCAGCCCGACACACAGGCCGTCATCGTCGACGGCAGCGCCGTCGTGAGTGTGGACATCACCGCCTGCGACCGGCTCGTCGCGCTCAACCGCAAGCTGCGCGCGCAGGGCGTGCGCTTTTATCTGACCGAGCACATCGGCGAGGTCAATGACCAGCTGCGCCACTTTGAGGCCGGCGAGCTCATCGAGACCGGCGCCGTGCGCCGCACGATCCGCGGCGCGCTGCGCGACGCCGGTGTGACGCTCGACCCCGGCAGCTCGTATCAGAAGATCCCCGGCAACATGGACGACATCCGCCAGCTGCAGGAGCTTGAGTGGCTCTACGGTGCGGACGCGGAGGTGCAGATCGAACGCAACGTCCAGCTCATGCTCGCGCGTATGCGCACAACGGACGACGTGCGCGCGCGCCGCGCCATGCTCGAGCACTTTCTCAACGAGGACTTCCACTTCGGCAGCATCGACGCCGACGAGGTGCTGCTGCATCTCGAGGGACACACGGACGAGCTGGCGCAGCTGCTCGGCAACTCCGAGGACGACGTGTTCACCGACCTCGAGGTCGAGCGCGACAGCCTCATCGACCGCGTCGAGCAGGACTATCCCGAGCTGGTCGAGCACGTGCGCGAACGCCGCGACCACCTCGACCACGACTTCCACGCCAACCACCCCTCGAGCGCCGCGCGCATCGACGCCCGCCGGCAGCAGCTGCGCGCACGCATCGAGCGCGAGCGCGCCGAGCGAAACGAGCGCCGCGCCCAGCATCAGGCCGAGCTGCTCGAGCGGCATGAGCAGCACGCCGCCGCGCATCAGGAGCGGCACGAGCAGCACGCCACCGAGCAGCAGCTGCGCCACGAGCGGCAGCTTGAGGAGCGGCTGCGCCGCCAGGCGGAGGCGCAGGTCGCACGCGAACAGCGGCAGGCGGCAGAGCTGGCCAAAAAGGCGCAGCGTGCGGCCGAGCGTGCCCGCCGCCACGCGGAGCACTCCGCCGAGCGCGCGCAAAAGCACGCCGAGGATCTCGCGCGCAAGATGCAGCGCCACGCCGAGCACAAGGCCGAGCGCCTCGAGCGCCACGCCGCGCACGAGGCAAAGCACGAACACGAGCACGGTGACGAGGACTGAGCACCGCACACGTGGGCGGCTTTCGTCAAGGGAACGCGGCGCACGTCGAAAAATAAGTTTACATAATTCCGGAGCCCGCTCGACACGTTCCACCTGTCGAAGGCGGGCGAGAAAAAATGGATTTTTCCGAATCTTTGTGCTTTTCGACGAAGTATATCAGATTATGTCAACGGAAACTTAGGGTTATTCGCCAAGAACCACACGATTCCAGCATCCCAAACATGGTAAAATATCCGCGCAAGACAGGGAAAACGAGCGGTTCATCAGACAGCTGACCGCAAGCCCGAAATTTTGCAGAGGAGAAGGTTATGGAAACAAAAATCAGTGTACTGGTAGCAGAGCCCAGTGAAGAATATCGCGCAGCCTATGCCAGGGCCATCGCCCGGGAGGCGGACATGGAGCTGGTCGCGCAGACGGACAACGGGCTGCGCGCAGAGGCGCTCGTCGACGAATTTCAGCCCGACGTGGTGGTGCTCGACCTCGTGCTGGCAAGTGTCGACGGTATGTCGCTGCTGGCGCGGCTGCAGGCCAAGGAGAAGCCGCCGCGCGTGATCGTTACATCCGCGATCTACAATGACGAGGTGCTCATGGAGTGTGCCGATCTCGGCACGATGTACTTCATGCAAAAGCCGGTCGACCCGCCGCTGCTCGTGTACCGCATCCGGCAGACCGCGCGTCCGCGCCGCCGCACCGGCAGCCTGTGCGCGCAGCTGGACGCACCCGAGCCCGCGCCCACGCTCGAGAGCGTCGTCACCGATGTCATCCATGAGATCGGCGTCCCGGCGCACATCAAGGGCTACCAGTACCTGCGCGAGGCGATCATGCTGGCCATCGACGATATGGACGTCATCAATTCCGTGACCAAGGTGCTCTACCCCGAGGTCGCGCGCAAATTCAACACCACGCCCTCGCGCGTTGAGCGTGCAATACGCCACGCGATCGAGGTCGCGTGGGATCGCGGCGATCTGGAGACGCTGCAGAAGTTTTTCGGCTACACGGTTTCGAACATCAAGGGCAAGCCGACGAATTCGGAGTTCATCGCCATGATCGCCAACTGCCTGAGTCTGCGGCAGAAGCAGAGCGCGTGCTGACGCGCGGCATGGATGGCAGAGGGATGCACAAGCGCCCCCGAACCCAAAACGGTTCGGGGGCGCTTTCTATCAAAAAAGTACTACTTTTTTGATAAAAGAATTCACGGCCTGACGGCAGCGCACGCGCTTGCAAGAGCAGAGGGTCACGGTGTGACCACAAGGACGCAAAATGTTTGTTTGTTCACGCTGTTGGAAAACGTGACCTTGGTAACCAAGGTTCTTGCACACGATTCGTTGGTCTTTCGTTCCACACGCAGACGCGTTGTGCTGCCGTACCACTCATCTTCCGTAAAGGATATGTCGGCACCGCTGCCCATCCGGTCGGTTGAGATTGTAGCCGCCGTGCCGAAATTGGCCGTGAGCGTGATATACTTATATGACTCATTTCTGTCCAGCACCACGATCCCTTCATTCACTCCGAAATTATTTGAGGCGTAGCCATATGTGCCGCTAGTCAGCGCGTCTTTCAGCGTATGATACATGCTCGTTGCTTCCTGAAGCTGATCCACTTTTGCACTTTTCTGCGCAAGCTGTGTCTCCAGCGCAGAGGTTGTCTGTATGCCCCAGACCAAAGACGCGACCGTGGAGATGCAAAAAACAATCGTCAAAACCGGAAAGAGAAATCTCGGCGCTTTCCGCCCCCGTTCGCGTTTACGGGAAGCTCGCCTGCGCAAACCGATCTCCGGCGTTGTCATAGTCTCGCGCTGACCGGCATCTGGACACGCGGTCTGCGCATCCGCGTCGAGCATCGCCCCGCAATACTGGCAGAATGTGCTGTCGTCAGGCAGCAGCTCCTTACAATTCTGGCATTGCACTGTGCGCACCCTCCTTTGCAATCTCTAAGCCGCACCGACTGCAAAACGCGCTGTCGGCACGGAGCTTGCTGCCGCACCGTCTGCAAAACAGAATGGGCGGCGCAGCGGCAGGAAGCTCAATCGCTTCCTGTGCCTGTTCGAGTGCCTCGTCCGCCGGCATTTCCGTCTGCTTCGAGGCAGGCGCTGCATCATGGATCGGCTCGGCGGCGATTTTCGTAAAAATGCCCGTCCACAAAATATACGGCGCCGGCGACTTCGACAGGTCGAAAACAATCAGTCCTATCCAAATGACAAAGTTCACCGCATAACATATAGCGTAACACGTTTTCTTCGCGATCGGCTTTTTCCGGATGCGTGTGAACGCAAGGGGAAACGTCCCATAGGCGACCAGCGTGATCGACAAAGAAACACAAAATCCCATAAGCATAGATACAAAGTCCATCGTCTTTTTCTCGACCTGCCTCTCTGCGAGCATTTCGCACAATTGGTAATGTCTATTATATTCAGCCAGTCATTTTCTGTCAATTGTAACGTCTTTGCGCAGCTTGGACGCCGTCACCGGAAAAACACAGCGCCCCCGAACCGTTTTGGGTTCGGGGGCGCTTTCTGTCAAAAAAGTGCTGCTTTTTTGAAAAAGAGATTTGCGGCCTGACTGCAGCGCACGCGCTGCCCGGGCTTACCAGCTCGGGAACAGGGCGAGGAAATCGTCGAGGTTGCGGTAGCTGCCGCCCTGCGGCGCAAGATCCGGCGCGGCGGCGTAGGCGCTGCCCGGCGTGGCCGTGACGGTGAGGTTGGCCGCATCGACCTGCGTGCGCAGCGTGATCCGGCTCGGCGTGAGCGAGATGTACAGCGGCGAGGCCGCGATGTTCGCCGTGATGTTCAGCGCACCGTCGGCATAGCCGAAGTCCGAGATCGCGCCGACAACGCTCGCGAACGACAGGTGTTCGAAGAAGTAGGTGTACGCCTCGATGGCGTTTTGCACCGTCTGGCGGTCGACGCCCGGCGTGACAGTGAGCACGGCATAGAGCGCGCGCTCGAGCGAATCCATTGACGCCGTGACGTGGTGCCAGCCGTAGTCGATGTACACACGGTCGTTCCAGAACGTGACGGTCAGGTCGCGGCCGAGGAGCTGCGACACGGCGCGCGCCGCGACGGGCTTGCCGAACGAGAGCACGACGTCGGTGTCAAGGCTGTAGCCGTTGACGCTCACCGTTGCATCCATGCCCATGGCCTGCGCGCCGACATAGCGCTCGAGCACGGGGGCAAAGGGCTGCAGCTGCGAGAGCGTGACATAATTTCCACTCGTGGGGCTGAGCGCGGCGGCACTGCCGGACGTCGAGGTGACCGTCACGCGCACCGTCCAGCCCGCAGCCGTAACGCTTACGCTGTCGGCCGAGAGGGCGGCGGACACATCCGTGCCCGCGATGTTCAGCTGCGCATGCAGGGCATTGTTCGACCACGTCAGCCCGCGGATGCTGTCAATGGCAGACTGCGGCGTGAGCTCGCGGAAAAACTGCGCATAAGCGCTGCCCGCGGCGTCCGCTCCGCTCGCACCGGCGAGCTTGCCCGCCCACGCGACGAGGTCTTTGATCTCGCTGCCCGTGCCGCTGACGTGGATGTTGCCGGCGGAGACGTAGACCGTGCCGCCGATGTATTCGGCGCGGATCGTCACACCGTCTACCACGGTCGTGAGCGCAGCGTCATAGCCGCCGGAGGTCTTGGTCACGGTGGCCGTGCCGCTGAGACTCAGCGGACCGCTGAGCGCGACGTCGAAGGTCGCGGTTTTGGCCGTGGCCGCATCCATGAGGGGGCTGACGAGACTCAGCGCGCCGGTCAGATCGGTGTAGCCGTCGAGCGACTGCACCCGGAAGCCGCCGTAGTACGGCGTGGCCGCGATGCGCATACGTGCGCCGCCGAGGTTGAGCGACACGTCCGCGCGCGTCAGGCGCAGCGCGTCGGGATCGGTCAGCTGCACCGTGCCGGAGATCATCGGGTCGTTGAGGCGGATGTTCATGCCGTTGGCGGTCTCCTGCATGGTGACGTTTTTCGTCAGCGCAGCCATGCCGGCGGAATCGAGCGAGATGTCCGGGATCTGCACGCCGAGATAGCCCGCCACCGTGCGCGCCGCGTCGAGCGTGTCGCTCGCGCGCAGGGTGATCTTCTGGCTGCCGAAGGCGATGTACACCCGCTCATTGCTGTAGGCGGCGAAGAGGTCGACGCCCGCGACATTGCCGCGCAGCTGGAAGGTGGTCTGATCAATATCCATATGTGCCGTCAGGCCGTAGGACTGGCCGTTTGCGCTGACGGTGATGCTGTAGTTCGGGGTGCGGCGGAAAAAGTCGCGCACCATGGCCTGCGTGTCCTGCCCGCCGTCGGAGAGCTTGCCGAGGTTGTTGGGGTCGTACTGGGTGGCGAGATAGTGCTGGAACTCCGTCTGGTCGTCGGTCACGGCGCCGAAGTCCGTGAACGTCTCCGTGAGCGTGCTCGTGCAGTTGAGGCTGCCGAGACCGGACATGGACACGGAATAGCTCTCCACAGTGTCCATCTGCAGCAGATCCCAGTTGGCGTCGATCGTCCAGACCATGTGCACAGCCGTAAACTCGGGGTTTTTCGACGCGCCGCTGTACGTGCGCACCTGATGCTTATAGTATGCGCTCGCGCCCGCAGGCTCGAGGTCAAAGGTGAGGGTGTACGTGCCGTCGTCATTGGCGGTCATGGTCGGGTTTTGCACCGTGTCCTGACTGATGACGTAGTTGCTGAGGTTGCGCGGATCCTGCCCGTAGGCATCCTGATAGTCCTGCTGCGAGATGGCCACGATCTGGTCGCTCCACGTCGCGCTGTCGGCGGTGACGGAGCTCGCCTTGCGCACAAGGATCGCACCGTCCTTAAAATATTTCTGCTCGCCGAGCTTGACGAACATGCTCGTGCTGATGGCCTCGGTGAAGACGCTGTCACTCGTCACGACGCGCACGTTGTGCACGTTCTGGTTATAGTCAATGAAGCCGACCTTCGCCTTCGTCTGCCCGACGGTCTCGGAGCGGTAGGTCTCCTGATCCATGACGCCGGTCGTAATATAAATGTTGTCCTCGGCGCTCTGACCGGAGGGATCGCCGTCCGGACGCGCGAGCGTGGTGCTCGCCCCGCCGGCGCCGTCGTCGGTATCGACCGCACCGGGCAGCGCCACCGCCGCCGCGATCGCCAGTGCCAGCAGCACGCCGCCGATGACATAGGTGCGCTTGCCGTGCTTGCGGCGCGTCGGCTGCGCGGCGCTCTCGGAGGGCACCAGTTCGCTGTCGGCGATGTCCGGCGCGGTTTCGCTCGCCGTCGGCTTGCGCCGCCATAGCGGAAGACGGAAATGTTGTTTGCGCATAGATCTCATACTCCTTGCGGGCAGCCCCGGCGTGCACATCGTCGGGCAAATCCCGGTTTTTTCTTGTTTTCATTATACGTCAAGAGGTTTGAAAACGCATCCTCCCCCCTTTCGACCGGTAGAAATGTTGAGAGAAGCCAATTCTACCGGCAAGAGAATCCCTGTATCTGGGATTTTGCCGGACTTGCGATGTGGCACGCGCTGTGGTATACTCATACCATGGAAGATGTGAGAGGCGCGCTCGCCGCCAATTTAGCCGAGCTGAGAAAAGAAGAAAATCTGACGCAGGCCGAGTTCGCCGCGCGGTTCAATTATTCCGACAAGGCCGTGTCCAAGTGGGAGCGGGGCGATTCGCTGCCCGATGTTGTCATGCTCAAGACCATCGCCGACCTCTACGGGCTGCGCGTGGACGATCTGCTGACCGAGGACGGCGTTGCCAACGCGCTCGCCGAGGCGGCCGGCCGCGAAAAAAAGCACGACGCATACCTGATGCAGAAGATGCTCATCGCCGCCATGTGGGTGACGATGGTGTGGGTCGTTGCGGTCGTCGTGTTTTTGTACTCGCAGTTCAGCATCGGCAAGATGTACTGGATGGCGTTCGTGTGGGCAGTGCCGGTGTCGTTCGCCGTGGCGTTCCTTTTCTCCCGCCACTGGAAGGGTGAGGCGGCACTGCAGTGCGTGTTCGCGTCGCTGTTTGTGTGGAGCACGATCACCGCGTTTTATTTCCAGTACCTCGAATACAACATCTGGGCCGTGTTCTTCGTCGGCGTTCCGGTGCAGATCGCGCTCATCCTGGGGGCAAAGCTCCGCCGCGCCGGTGTGCACTGGCTGCGCCGGTGAAAAAACAAAACTACCGCTTGACGGCGGGCCACGCCCGTGCTATACTCGCGTCTAATGACAGGCCGGAAACGGCCGGGCGGCGTCCGCGCCGCAGCAGACAGAGATCACCGCGTCTGTGGGACTTCATGCCCCGCAGGCGCTTTTTTATTCAGAAAGGAGTCTTTTTTCATGCGTGAAACCGCTTCCGCACCCGATGATGCCAAGCGCGTGACCATGCAGGTATCCACCGTCGGCATCGTCTGCAACGCCGCGCTGACGGTGTTCAAGCTCGTCGCCGGCATCGTGGCGCACTCGTCGGCCATAGTGGCCGACGCCGTGCACTCGGCGTCTGACATCCTCGGCTCGCTGATCGTGATGATCGGCGCAATCTTTTCCAACAAGGCGGCCGACGCCAGCCATCCCTACGGGCACGAAAAGCTCGAGTGCATCGCCTCGATCCTGCTCGGCAATATTCTCGTGCTCGTCGGCGCGGCCATCGGCTACACAGGCATCACGAAGATCCTCCACGGCGAAACGCTCGCCGCCCCCGGCATGCTCGCGCTCATCGCGGCGGTGGTGTCCATCGTCGTCAAGGAGGCGCTGTACTGGTACACGATCGCAGCCGCCAAGCGCATCCGTTCCGTGTCGCTCAAGGCCGAGGCATGGCATCACCGCTCGGATGCGCTGTCGTCCATCGGCAGCTTTGCGGGCGTGCTCGGCGCGCGGCTCGGCCTGCCGATCCTCGACCCCATCGCGTCGATCGTCATCTGCCTGTTCATCTTCAAGGTGGCATACGGCATCTTCCGCGAGAGCATCGACCGTCTCGTCGACCGCGCGGCTGACACCGACACCGTCGCCGCCATGCGCCGGACGATGCTGCGCACCCCCGGTGTCGTGCGCGTGGACGATCTCAAGACGCGGCTGTTCGGCAGCCGGACGTATGTCGATGCCGAGATCGCGGTCGACGGTGCGCTGCCGCTGCGCGACGCGCACGCCATCGCAGAGCGCGTGCACCATGAGCTCGAGCACGATTTCCCGGACGTCAAGCACTGCACCGTGCACGTCAACCCCGCGTAAGACGCGCGGCGATCGCGCCAAAAAAGCGGATATACACTGCACGAAGAGCCGCCCTTTCGGGCGGCTCTTCGTGCAGGTTCGCTTGCCTTACGCGCAAAATTGCGCAAATTTTGTGCTAAGATATGCTAAGAATTCACATCCTGCCCGCATTTGTCGGCTAGGTAATCACGTTCGACAGGGTTCGACGCAGACATCGGAAGCCGGTTTACATAATGTGAATCAACACCGGGCGCGCGGGCTAAAAAACATCGGCGTCACGGAGCTGCCTCCGTGACGCCGGTGCGTCGATGCGCGCGCTCAGCGCTTGCGCTTATTTTTCTGGTACAGTTCCCACAGCCCGTTGAGCAGCAGGTTCTTTTCATAGATGACCTCGCGCCGGCAGTGCGGGATGACGATGCCGCCGAGGCCGCCGGTCGCGATGACGGTGGCAGACTCGCCGAGCTCATCCTCCATGCGCGCGATCATACCGTCGAGCATGGCGGCCGTACCGTAGACGCTGCCGGAGCGCATGGCCTCGATGGTGTCGGTGCTGATGCACTTTTTCGGTGCGTCGAGCGAGATGTGCGGCAGCTGCGACGTGCCGCTTGCGAGCGCCTCGAGCGAGATGCCCACACCGGGGATGATCGCGCCGCCGAGGACACGCGCCTCACGGTCGATGACCGTCATGGTGGTGGCCGTGCCCATGTCGATGATAATGAGCGGAGGCGCGTGCATCGCAAGCGCCGCGGCCGCGCCGACCACAAGGTCGCTGCCCATGGTGGCGGGGTTGTCGAGCGCGATGTTCAGCCCGGTCTTCATGCCGGGGCCGACGACGAGTGGGCGGATGCCCGTGATCATACGCACGGCGGCAACGAGCGCGCCGTTGATCGGCGGCACGACGGACGACAGGATCGCCCCGTCGACATCCTCCGGCGCGATGCCGGAAAACTCGATCACCTGCCGCAGCGAGATCGCATACTCGTGCGCGGTCTTATCACGGTCGGTCTCCAGACGGGCAATGTTGCGGATGCCCGACGCATCGAGAAAACCGATCACAATGTTTGTATTGCCAACGTCCAGAGCCAGAAGCATATCAGTCCACCGGACCCTTCTTGCCGGCTGCGATCAGCCGGGTAATGGTCGGGCTCAGGACAAGGTTCACGCCCAGCTCGAGCAGGAAGTTCACGCCCACGAGACCCGTGACGATATAGGTCGCCACAGCGGTGTCACCCGCCCACGCCTGAAGCTGCGGCTGGTAGAACAGCAGCATGGCGAGCACGAACAGGCCGGTATTGACGACCGGCGCGGCAGCGGCCGCGACGATCACGCCGGCGAGTGCATTCTTTTTGCTGATGGCGCGATAGACAAGGCCCGCGACATAACCGGCTGCGGTGCCCTTGAGCAGGCAGACGATCACGGTCATGACCGGACGCGCGGAAAACATGATGTAGCCGCCGGCATCTGCGCCGGTGACGACGGCGATCGTGACGACGACGCCAAACACGAAGCCGAGCCAGGCACCGGCTTTCACGCCGTAAACGGCCGCGCCGACCACGATCGGGATCAGCACGAGCGACACGGCAAACGGGCCGACCTTGATGAAGCTGCCGAGCAGCTGCAGCACGACGACGATGGCGGTGAAGAGTGCAAGCCCAGCCAGACGCCGGGTCTTACCATTGCTGTTGTTCATTTTTTATACCTCCTAAGCTGCTGTTCCCGCTCCGGGCGGGATATAGCGCACGAGTATGATACCCAATCCGGCGCAAAAAATCAAGAGCGGATGTACAAACTTTGCACATCCGCTCATGACAGTTTTTTATAACGGGGTTTACTTCAGCGCGTCCACGCTCGCCAGATACAGCGCATCCGAGCCGTCGGACGGCATGCTGAAGCCAGTGCGCGGCGAGAAGCTGAAGCCGTTGAGCGTCGGGCCGTCCTGCAGGCAGGAGCGCTTGAACTGCTGGCTGAAGAGGCGGCGGCAGTAGCTGCGCAGCCACTTTTTGAGCGTCGCGTGGTCAAACTCGTCGCCGTAGGCGATGTCGGCCAGACGCAGCACCTTCTCGGGTGCGAAGCCGTGATCGACCAGGTAATACAGGAAGAAGTCCTGGAGGTTGTACGGGCCGACGGAGTCCTCGCTCTTCTGGGCGATCTCGCCGTTGCGCGTCGGCGGCAGCAGCTCGGGGCTGACCGGCGTGTCGAGCACATCCAGCAGCGCCTTGGACAGAACGTCGTCGTCCGTGGTCTCGGCAACGTAGCGCACGACCATCTGCACCATGGTCTTGGTGGAGCCGGCGTTGACATCGTACATGGAGATGTGATCGCCGTTGTAGGTGCACCAGCCGTCGGCAAACTCGCTCATATCCTCCGTGCCGACATGGATGCCGCCGTCGGCAAAGCCGTTGGCCACGTCCATGAGGATCTGGGTACGCTCGCGCGCCTGCGCGTTTTCATACACGACGTTGCGGTTTTCGGGGTCGTGACCGATGTCCTTGAAGTGCTGCATGACGCTCTCGCCGATGTCGATGACGCGCACGGTCGCGCCGAGCTGCTCGGACACGATGATGGCGTTGGACTTCGTGCGGTCGGTCGTGCCGAAGCACGGCATGGTCACGGCGTTCACATAATCGGCCGGCAGGCCCATCATCTTCACGGCCTCGGCGCAGATGATGACGGCGAGCGTGGAGTCCACGCCGCCGGAGATGCCGACGACCGGGTGCTTGAGGTTGGCGTACTGCATGCGGCGCACAAGGCTGGCGGCCTGCATGTGCAGCAGGCGCTTGGCCGCGGCGTGATAATCGGCCGGGTCGTCCGGGCGGTAGGGGTACTTGCCGAACGGGCGGGTGAGCACAGTCTCCTCCAGGCCCTCGCCCCACTCGGTGACGACGTAGGACGCAGCGTCGCCGGTGAAGGCGGCGTCCTTGCGGCGCGCGGCGATGAGCAGCTGCACGTCGAGCTCGGTCACGACGTCGGAGCAGCCGTCCTCGGCGCTCTCGAGCACCTTGCCGTCCTCAGCGATGAGGCACAGGCCGGAATACGTCGCGTCGGTGCTCGACTCGCCGAAGCCGGGGGCCGCCAGCACGACACCGGCGTGCAGCTTCGCGCTCTCGGCGCGCACGGCGGTGGTCACGCGGCAGACGGAGTCCGTCGTCATCGGGAAGCCCGCCATCTCGACGAGCACGGTCGCACCGGCGAGCGCATGACGCACAGCCGGGGACACCGGGGCGGACACGTCCGCGCCGACGAGCACGGCGACGTTCAGCTCGCTGACTTCGCTGTGCTGGAACAGCTGCTGCGGGTGGAAATCGACCGGGCCGAGCGTGCCGACCGTGATGTCGTCGAGCAGCGCGCCGGGCAGGGCGAAGTGCTTGTCGCCCGGGCAGCTCGCCGGCACGACGCCGAGCAGCTCGCCGTTGCACACGGCGGCCGCCGCGTCATACACCTTCGCGCCCTGCGCGACCGGCAGGCCGACGAACACGAGCATGTCCTTGCCCTCGGACGCCTTGACGACCTTTTCGAGCGCGGCCGCCACGCCCGCGAGCAGGGTGTTCTGGTAGAACAGATCGCCGCAGGTGGCGCCCGTGAGCGTCAGCTCCGGGAACACGAGCACCTTCACGCCGAGGCGCGCGTGCTCGTCCATGGCGCGGATAACGGCATCCGCATTGAACATCGGGTCTGCTACCCGGATCTCGGGAGCAGCCGCTGCAACCTTGATAAATCCGTGTTTCATGTTGATTCTTCCTTTTCTTCTATTCTTTCTATTCTAATTTGCTTTCTCGAATGTAAAGAGCGCCGCGTCGTAAAACTTCAGCACCGCGCCGCGCACGGGCACGTATTCCTTGGCCGAGGCCGTCACGGTGACGGTGCCGCCGTCTGCCTCAGCGTGTGCGGTCTCATCGAGCACGGGCAGGAAATTTGCGTTGAGCTCCTGCGCAAGCTCGTCGAGGTGTCCGGCATAATACGTGCTGTCGTGCGGCGGGACGTAGCCCGGCACGGGGTTTGCCCCCGCCGTGAAGCAAAACACAACCATCAGCGCCGAGAGCAGCAGCACGAAGACGCCGCCCACCGGCCCGAGCCAGCGGGCGATCTGCGCGCCGGGCTCCTCCTTTTCGGTCGGATCCGGCGGCGGGACGATCTTCGGCATGGCTTAAAACTGAATGCGCGCGGCGATGTAGTCAGCGAGCTGATCCATGGGGACGCGCTCCTGCTGCATACTGTCGCGGTCGCGCACGGTCACGCAGCCGTCCTCCGCCGAGTCAAAGTCAAACGTCACGCAGTACGGCGTGCCGATCTCATCCTGACGGCGGTAGCGCTTGCCGATCGAGCCGGCCTCGTCATAGTCGCACATGAAGCGCTTCTGCAGCTGGTGGTAGAGCTCGGTCGCGGGCTCGGAGAGCTTTTTCGACAGCGGCAGCACCGCGCACTTGAACGGCGCGAGCGCCGGGTGGAAGTGCATCACGACGCGGGTGTCGTTCTTGGCCTCGTCCACGACCTCCTCGTCGTACGCCTCGCACAGGAAGGCCAGCGTCACGCGGTCTGCGCCGAGCGACGGCTCGATGACATAGGGGATGTAGTGCTCGTTTTTCTCCTGATCGAAGTAGTCCATGTCCTGACCGGAGAACTTCTGGTGCTGGCTCAGGTCGTAGTTCGTGCGGTCGGCGACGCCCCAGAGCTCGCCCCAGCCGAACGGGAACAGATACTCAAAGTCGGTCGTGGCCTTGGAGTAGAAGCTCAGCTCCTCCTTCTCATGGTCGCGCAGGCGGAGGTTCTCATCCTGCATACGCAGGCCCTTGAGCCACTCGTGGCAGAAGCTGCGCCAGTAGTCGAACCACTCCAGATCCGTGTCCGGCTCGCAGAAGAACTCCAGCTCCATCTGCTCAAACTCGCGGATGCGGAAAATGAAGTTGCCCGGCGTGATCTCGTTGCGGAAGCTCTTGCCGATCTGGCAGACGCCGAACGGGATCTTGCGGCGCGTCGTGCGCTGGATGTTCTTGAAGTTGACGAAAATGCCCTGCGCGGTCTCGGGGCGCAGATACACCTCGGCGGCCGTGTCCTCGGTCACGCCCTGGTGGGTCTTGAACATGAGGTTGAATTTGCGGATATCGGTAAAGTCGCTCTTGCCGCAGCCCGGGCAGGGGATCTGCTGGGCGCGGATGAAGGCGACCATCTCGTCATTGGTCATGGCCTCGACATTCACGTCGGGCATGGGGTTCTCGGCCAGCCAGCCCTCGATGAGCTTGTCGGCGCGGTGGCGCATCTTGCAGGACTTGCAGTCAATGAGCGGATCGTTGAACGTCGTCACATGGCCGGAAGCCACCCAGACCTGCGGGTTCATGAGGATCGCGGAGTCGAGCCCGACGTTGTAGGGGTTTTCCTGCACGAACTTCTGCCACCAGGCGCGCTTGACGTTGTTTTTCAGCTCCACGCCGAGCGGGCCGTAGTCCCAGGAGTTGGCGAGGCCGCCGTAGATCTCAGAGCCGGGGTACACAAAGCCGCGGTTCTTGCACAGGGCGACGATCTTGTCCATTGTCTTTTCGGTGTTTTTCATGATTTTCCTCCCTGCTCCGCCAATGGCGATGGCGGAAGCCAAATGTTCTCCGCCGATGGCTTCGGCGGGACGCGCCCGAGCGCAGATAACACGACCGGACAAATAAGTATTATAGCACTCAAATGCCCGCCCTGCAAGGACTGACACAACGTTAACACGGCCGCGCGCGCAGCGCGAAATTTTGTTGCGTTCCCCATAAAATCATGTTAAACTAACCTTACCCCCGGTTGACAAACGCACATACGTCGGGCGTCGCCGGTGGCTCACAAACGTAGTAAAGGAGAGATTTCCAATGTCCATTTCTGTTGGCGCCGTCGGTACCGCTTCCACCGTCGTGACGCCTGAAAATACCGCGGCCGCTGTCGGCTCCGGCTCCCTGCCGGTGTTCGCAACGCCGTATATGATCGCCCTGATGGAAAATGCCGCCTGCAACGCCATTGCAGACGCTCTGGAGGACGGCCAGAGCAGCGTCGGCACGAAGCTTGACGTCTCGCACGACGCGGCGACCCCCGTCGGTATGCACGTCACGGCCAAGGCCGAGCTCGTTGAGGTCGACCGCCGCCGCCTCGTGTTCCGCGTCACGGCGTCCGACGATGCCGGTCCGATCGGTCAGGGCACGCACGAGCGTTTCCTCATCATGGCCGAGAAGTTTCTCGCCAAGGCGGAGGCGAAAAAGGGCTGAGTCCCGCGCTTTCCGCCGGAAAATTGCCGATCGTGCGGCGATTGAGAAAAAATTCACAGAATCCACTTCCCTTTTGCCGCGAAATCGGTTATCATGTATATAACGATCCGGGGTGACCCGGAGTGCAAACCTGAAAGGAGTGGCGTTTTATGAAGTTCACGTTCATCGAAAAGAAAATGGCCCCGTCCGGTTCCCTGCGCGCGTATGCGGAGAAGAAGGTCAGCAAGATCGACCGGCTCTTCCGCACGGAAAGCGAGGCAAACGTCACCTTCAGCACGGAGCGCGGCCGCTTCACGGCCGAGATCACGATCAAGAACAACGGCACGTTCTTCCGCGCCCACGAGACGACGAGCGACATGTACGCCTCCGTCGATTCCGCCGTGGCGACGATCGAGCGCCAGATCCGCAAGAACAAGACCCGCCTCGCCAAGAAGCTGCGTGACGGTGCGTTTGAGCGCGAGGTGCAGCCCGATTTCCTCCCCGCGGACGACGCGGCCGAGGCCGGCGCGTTCGAGATCGTGCGCCGCAAGCGCTTCCCCATCAAGCCCATGAGCGTCGAGGAGGCGATCCTGCAGATGGACCTGCTCGAGCACACGTTCTTCGTCTTCCGCGATGTCGCGGCCGACGGTGCGGTGTCGGTGGTCTATCGGCGCAAGGACGGCGGCTACGGTCTCATCTCCGACGCGACGGAGTGACGCCGTTGCCCGCTCTGCCTGAGCAAACACCAAAACATGCAAAACCCCGCGCCATCCGGCGCGGGGTTTTCTGACGTTACGGACACCGGAGTTTTTTTCGCCTTTCCGCTCGACCGGAGATGCGCAGACGCTCTCTCGCCGCTCCGGCGGCGAAACTCTGCAAGGCTTCCCGGCGTTACGGACACCGGAGATTTTTTCACCTTTCCGCTCGACCGGAAGTGCGCAGACACGCTCCGCGCCCAAATTCCACACTTGCAGCCTGAGGGGTATTTTCTTTTGCCGCTCCGGCGGCGAAACTCTGCGAGGCTCTCCGGCGTCACGGACACCGGAGATTTTTTCACCTTTCCGCTCGACCGGAGGTGCAGAGCAGACCACAAGCAAAAAACGTGCATGGATGCTCGCTTCCATGCACGTTTTCTATCTGTGTTTGCCCGCGGCTCAGGCGTGGTCGCCGTGTGCCGGGTAGTGGATGTGCAGCAGCTCGTGGGCGCGGCCCTTGAGCAGATTGTCGTAGACATAGCTCAGATCGGGGTTCTGCTGCGGGATGCGCAGCGCGCACGCGGCGTCCGCCTTGAAGATGGCCTCGGCACGCTCGGCCTTGCGCTTGTTGCAGGCGGGGGGCTGACCGCCGCCGCCGATGCAGCCGTTCGGGCAGGCCATGACCTCGATGAAGTCGAACTGCTCCTCGCCGGACTCGACCTTGGCGATGAGCTTATCAGCATTGGCCAGGCCATTCGCCACCGCGATGCGGATAGTCAGGTCGCCGGCCGTGACGCTGAACGCCTTGATGCCCTCGAGCCCGCGCACGCCGCACTCGGCGATCGTCTGCAGGGTGTTCGGGCTGGCATCGTCGAGCACGCGGCGGATGACGGCCTCGGTCACGCCGCCGGTCACGCCGAAGATGACGCCGGCGCCGGTGTAGTCGCCGAGCGGAGCGTCGGGCTCTTCATCCGGGAGGGCGGCAAAGTTGATGCCGGCCTCCTCGATCATGTCGCACAGCTCGCTCGTCGTGATGACGAGGTCGATGAGCCGCTCGCCGTCCTTCTCAAGCTCGGGGCGCGCAGCCTCGAACTTCTTGCCGGTGCAGGGCATGATGGCCACGGAATAGACGTCCTCGCCCGCAAACTGCTTGCGGATGAGCGAGCCGAACATCGCCATCGGGCTGCCGCAGGTGCTCACCTGCGGCATGAGGTGCGGGTGACGGTTCTCGACGTGCTGGATCCAGCCGGGGCAGCAGGAGGTGAACATCGGCAGCTTCGCGCCGGTCTTGACCTTCTCGAGGAATTCAGCCGACTCCTCCATGATCGTGAGGTCGGCGGTAAGGTTGGTGTCATACACCACGTCCGCACCGAGGCGGCGCAGCGCGGCGACGAGCTTGCCGGTGCAGGGCTCGTTTGCGGGCAGACCGAAGCGCTCGGCCATGCCGACACGCACACTGGGCGCGTACTGCACGACGACCTTGCGGGTCTGATCCTGCAGCATCGACCAGAACTTTTCGGTCTCGTTGCGGATGGTGATCGCGCCGGTCGGGCACACGGCGGCACACTGGCCGCAGCCGACACAGTCGGTATCCTTGAGGGTCTTGCCGAAGTCGGCGGAGATATGTGCCTTCTTGCCGCGGCCGCTGAAATCGACCGCGCCGATGTTCTGGATCTCGGCGCAGGTGCGCACGCACAGACCGCAGAGGATGCACTTGCTCGGATCGCGCACGATGCTCGGCGACGAGAGATCCATGGGCTCGGTGCAGTAGGTGTTGGGCTCGAAGCGGTGCTCGTCCACGTGGTAGCGGCGGGCATACTCCTGCAGCTTGCAGCGGCCGCTCTGATCGCAGGTCAGGCAGTCGGCGCGGTGGCTGCTCATCAGCAGCTGCAGCGTCGTGCGGCGGCTGTCGAGCACCTGCTTGGTGTGGGTGTTGACGACCATGCCGTCGCGCGGCTGCATGGAGCAGGCCGCGTCCATCTTGCCGCGGTCGTTCTCGACAAGGCACAGACGGCAGCCGCCGTAGATGGACAGGTTTTCACAGTAGCAAAGCGAGGGGATGTCGATGCCGTTGTTGCGGGCGACCTCGAGCACGTTGCGCTCGGTCGTGAACGGGCAGGACACGCCGTCGATGATCATTTTCTTTTCAGCCATGGTTCACGCCTCCTTGATCGCACCGAACGGGCAGCCGGCCTTGCAGGCGCCGCACTTGATGCATTTTTCCGGATCGATGTGGTGCGGCTTCTTCAGCTCGCCGGTGATGGCGCCGGCCGGGCAGTTGCGCGCGCACTTCGTGCAGCCCTTGCACACTGCCGGGTCGATGACATACGTCGTCAGGCTGCGGCAGCTGCCGGTGCGGCACTTCTTGTCGAAGATATGCTCGCGGTATTCGTCCTCGAAGTTTGCGAGCGTGGACAGCACAGGGTTCGGCGCAGTCTTACCGAGACCGCACAGGGAGGAATTCTGGATCATCTTGGCGAGGGAGCGCAGCTCCTCGATGTCGCCGGGTTTGCCGTTGCCCTTCGTGATCCGGGTGAGGATGTCGAGCATACGGGTCGTGCCCTCGCGGCACGGAGTGCACTTGCCGCACGACTCGTTGCAGATGAAGTTCATGAAAAACTGCGCGATGGACACCATGCAAGTATCCTCGTCCATGACGACGAGGCCGCCGGAGCCGATGATCGCGCCGGCCTTTTTGAGCGAATCGAAGTCCATGGGCAGATCCATGTGCGCCTCCGTCAGGCAGCCGCCGGACGGGCCGCCGATCTGCACGGCCTTGAACGCCTTGCCGTTTTTGATGCCGCCGCCGATCTCATACACGACCTCGCGCATCGTCGTGCCCATGGGCACCTCGATCAGGCCGGTGTTGACGACGTTGCCCGTCAGGGCGAAGGCCTTCGTGCCGGAGCTGCCCTCCGTGCCGACGGACTTGAACCAGTCGGCGCCCTTCTTGATGATGTCGGGGACGTTGGCAAACGTCTCGACGTTGTTCAGGCAGGTGGGCTTGCCGTACAGGCCCTTGTCGACGGAGCGCGGGGGCTTCGTGCGCGGCATGCCGCGGTTTCCCTCGATGGACGCGGTCATGGCCGAGCCCTCGCCGCAGACGAACGCGCCCGCGCCGCAGTTGATGTGCATGTGGAAGTTGAAGCCGCTGCCGAGGATGTTGTCACCCAGCAGACCCAGCTCCTTCGCCTGTTCGATGGCGACGGTGAGCCGGTGCACGGCCATGGGGTACTCGGCGCGGACATAGATGTAGCCCTCGGTCGAGCCCGTGGCCACGCCCGCGACGATCATGCCCTCGATGACCTTGTGCGGGTCGCCCTCCATGCAGGAGCGGTCCATGAAGGCGCCGGGGTCGCCCTCGTCGCCGTTGCAGACGATGTATTTCACGGGCTCTTCGGTGTGCGCAGCGACCTGCGCCCACTTTTTGCCCGTCGGGAAGCCCGCGCCGCCGCGGCCGCGCAGACCGGAATCGCTCACGACCTGCACGATCTCGTCCGGCTGCATCTCGAACAGCGCCTTGGCCAGCGCGCCGTAGCCGCCGATGGACAGATACTCCTCGATGGATTCCGCGTCGATGTGGCCGCAGTGCTCGAGCACGCGGCGGGTCTGACGCTTGTAAAACGGGATGTCCTCCTGCCGCTCATAGAGCTCGCCGCCCCGATTGTAGCCGAGGCGCTCGATGAACTGCCCGCCGAGGATGGTCTTCTGAATGATCTCCTCCACGTCGCTGACCTGGCACTTGGTGTACAGCCAGCCCTCGGGCTCGATGCGCACCAGCGGTCCCATCTCGCAAAAGCCGTGGCAGCCGGACTTTTTCAGGCCGACGGAGTCGTCGTGGTGCTCGGTCAGGGAGACCTCGCAGGGGATGCCGAGCTCATCCATGCGCTTTTTGAGCTCATGATAGACGTTCAGGTTGCCGCCGGCGACACAGCCCGTGCCGCAGCAGACAAGGATCTTCCGCTTTTCCGCCTCGCGTGCGGCCATGTACTCGGCCTGCAGCGCGCGGAACTGCTCCAGGGATTCGATTCTCTGACGCATTACGCACCCTCCTTTGCACGCAACTCCTCGATCAGATCTGCGGCCTTTTCAGGGGTCATGGACGGGTGGACCGTGTCGTTGACCATCACGACCGGGCTCAGGCCGCACGCACCGAGGCACGAGACGATCTCGATCGTGAACAGGCCGTCGTCCGTGGTCGGCTTGCTCTCGCTCAGGCCGGTGGCGTCATACAGCGCCTGCAGGACGTTGCCGGATTTGCGGACATGGCACGCCGTGCCGCGGCAGACCTTGAGCACATACTTACCCTTGACGTCGAGCGAGAAGTTCTCATAGAACGTCGCCACGCCGTAGATCTTCGACTCGCTGATGCCCACCTTGTCCGCAATGTAGCGCAGCGCGTCCTTCGGCAGGTACCGATACTTGGCCTGCACATCCTGCATGATCGCAATGATCTGCGAGGCGTCGCAGGCGTGATCCGCGAGGACCTGGTCAATGAATTTGTAATCGATCTGTTCCATAATCTCGATTCCCTTTCCAACAAATTTGCACTTTGCCGGCTCCTACCCCGGCTGATGCAGGTTTTCTATATACAATATACAGGATTTTTTCTGTGATTTCAATGCCCAGCCCCGTCGTTTTGATAACGACAAACTGAGAGATTTTTTCACAATACGTTCCATTTTTCAACCTCTGTGCATCTTTTGGAAAAGTCGCCGCAAACGCTTGACACGTCTGCATTTGCATGGCATAATCGAACCAAACTATGCGCCCGCGCCGCAAGCTCTGCTGCCGGCCCGGCCGCCGCCGATCCCGCACCGAATCTGACACCGAATCGCCCATGAGGTGGAAGGCTGCGTGCGTGCCTTGCCGCACCGCCATGCCTTTTGGGCATGGCATTTTTTGTCTCACGATGCAGGCGGCAATCACGAAAAGGAGAGATCTGCAATGAAACATCTGCGCAAATGCACGGCCCTGCTGCTGGCCGTCCTGATGGTGCTCGCCCTCGCCGCCTGCGGTGAGAAAGGCGCGGGCAGCGCCGTTGACAAGGACCTGACCGTAAACGTCGTCTCGCTCAATGGCACGACCGGCTTCGGCATGGCAAAACTCATGGCCGACAGCAAGGCGGGCAGCGCCGCGCTCAACTACAATTTCACCGTCGAGACCGACCCGAGCAACGCCACCGCCGCGCTCGTCAACGGCACGGCCGACATCGCCGCCCTGCCGACGAACGCCGCCGCCGCACTCTACAACAAGACCAATGGCGCCGTGCAGGTGCTCGCGCTCAACACGCGCGGCGTACTCTACGTCGTGACCGACGGCACGGAGAACATCACGTCCTTCACCGATCTGCGCGGCAAGACCGTCTATGTCCCCGTGCAGAACCCGACGTTCATCTTCCAGTACCTGTGTGAGAAAAACGGTCTGATCGCCGGCACGGACATCACCGTCGACAACACCTATGCCCAGCCGGCCGAGCTCAACACGGCGCTCGCCTCCGGTGAGGTGCACATCGCCGTGCTGCCCGAGCCGATGGTCACGATCGCCCGCGCGGCCAATCCGGAGCTCACCGTTGCGCTCGACCTGACCGCCGAGTGGGACAAGGTCTCCGAGGCCGGCAGCCTCATGCAGGGCTGCATCGTCGTGCGCAAGGCGTTTGCAGACGAGCACCCGAACGAGGTCAAGGCCTTTCTCGACGAATACAAGGTGTCCATCGCGTTTCTGACCGCCGAGCCCGAGCAGGCCGGCCAGATGATCGAAGAGGCCGGCATCTTCGCCAAGGCCGCCGTGGCTGCCAAGGCCATCCCGAACTGCAACGTCTGCTTCGTGGCCGGCGCGGAGATGCAGGCGCCGCTCACGGCGTTTCTCACCGCGCTGAGCACCGTCGCCCCGCAGAGCATCGGCGGCAGCGTGCCGGGGGATGACTTCTACTGCGTGCTGAAATGAAGCGTTTTGCCCGCGGCGCGCTGACGCTTGCATTCTGGGTCGCGGTGTGGACGGCGCTCGCGCTGCTCGTGAACCGGGAGCTGCTGCTGCCTGCGCCGTGGGTCGTCGTGCGCAGGCTGTGCGAGCTCGCGGCGACGGCGGCGTTCTGGCGCATCACGGCCGTATCCATCGGCCGCGTGCTGCTCGGCATCACGGCGGCGGTCGTGCTCGGCACGGGCATGGCCGTCGCGTGCGCCGCGTCCAAGACCGCCGACGCGCTGCTGCGCCCGCTCATGACGGTCGTCAAGTCCACGCCGGTGGCGTCGTTCGTCGTGCTCGCGCTCGTGTGGATCGCGCGCGACTGGCTGCCGGTGTTCATCTCGCTGCTCATGGTGCTGCCCGTCGTGTGGAGCAACGTCTGCACCGGCATCCGCTCGGCCGACCCCGCCCTGCTCGAGCTGGCGCAGGTGTACGGCTGGCCGCGCGGACGCATCCTGCGGCGGATCTATCTGCCGGGCGTGCGGCCGCACTTTCTCTCGGCGCTGCGCTCCGGCATCGGCTTCGGCTGGAAGTCCGCCATCGCCGCCGAGGTGCTCACCGTGCCGCACAGCGCCATCGGCCGCATGATCTATGAATCGAAGCTGTATCTGCAGACCACCGACCTCTTCGCGTGGACGCTCGCGGTCATTCTCCTGAGCGTCGGACTCGAGCGGCTGGTGCTGCGCGCACTCACTCCGCGCGGGAAAGGAGGCGGCGGCACATGATCGAGGCGCATGACCTCACCGTGACCTACGACGGGCGCGACGTGCTGCACAAGGTCACGCTCACCGTGCCCGATGGGGCGCACATCGCGCTCATGGGCCCGTCCGGCTGCGGCAAGACGACGCTGCTGCGCGTGCTCGCCGGACTGCGCGCGCCGGACGGCGGCAGCGTGCGCGTTTCGCCCGGGCGCATCGCGTGCGTGTTTCAGGAGCCGCGGCTGCTGCCGTGGCGCACGGCAGCGGAAAATGTCAACGCCGTGCTCTCCGACCGGGCGCAGACCATGCCGCAGGCGCGCGCATGGCTCGAGCGGCTGGAGCTCGGCGCGGCGGCGGAGCAATATCCCGCGGCGCTCTCCGGCGGTATGCAGCAGCGCGTGGCCATTGCGCGCGCGCTCGCGTATGACGCGCCGGTGCTGCTGCTCGACGAGCCGTTTCGCGCTCTGGATGCGGCGCTGCGTGCGCGTGTGATCGCGTGCATCGCCGCCGAGACGCAGGGCAGGACGCTTGTGCTCGCCACGCACGACCTCGCCGACGCCGACGCGCTCGGCTGCACGGTGTATGCGTATGCCGGCGGCACGTTTCGCTGCGGCGTACCGTGAAGTGCAAAACGCACCAAACGCAGAAAAAACAGCCCGCTCCGATGGAGCGGGCTGTTTTGCGCATCCGCTGCTCCGTCGCATGACCCATCGCAGCATTTTTACCCGGATATAGAACAAGCCCCAGACGGCAAGCCGCCTGGGGTTCGTCGGCTTGCTGCGCAAGCGCGTGCCATGGAAACCGAGGCGGGCCTTGCCCCCTCGGGCTCCCCTGCGGCTCAATTTCACAGCACAGCAGCATCATTTTTACCCAAACATAGAACAAACCCCAGATGGTGTTACCCATCTGGGGTTCGTCGGCTTGCTGCGCAAGCTCGCAGCATCCGAACCGAGGCGGGCCTTGCCCCCTCGGGCTCCCCCGCTGCTCAGTCGCGCGGCACAGCAGCGCACAACTACACCCGGATATAGAACAAACCCCAGACGGCAAGCCATCTGGGGTTCGTTCAATAGAGAGGAGAATATGAGGAGGGAGAAACTAGCAAATTAAGAGATGTCGTTCGTGTCGACGAGCTTGACTTTGACGTCGAACGTTTTGCCGTCGCGATAGATGGTCAGGGTGACGGTGTCGCCCACCTGCAAGCCATCCTTGACGGCGCTGACATCGTAGGTGGTGGTCACGGCCTTGCCGTTGACCGCCAGAAGCATATCGCCGGACTGGATGCCCTGCTTCTCGGCGTCCGAGCCCTCAGCGACGTCGCTGATATAAAGCCCCTCGGGCAGATCATAGTAGTCCGAAGCGGCGGAGGAGATCGCGCCCACGGTGATGCCGATGCTCACGCGGCCGGAAACGCGGCCGTCAGCAAGCAGCGCATTGACGATCGGCCGGATGACCGCCGTCGGGATCGCGAAGCCGATGCCCTCCACGCCGGTGGACAGGGCCTTCATGTTCGTGATGCCGATCACCTGCCCATACATGTTGATGAGCGGGCCGCCGGAGTTGCCTTCGTTGATGGCGGCATTGGTCTGCAGGAGGGTCATGCTGTGCCCGTTGTAGACCATGTCGCGGTTAATGGCGGAGATGATGCCGTTGGTCATCGTCCAGCGCAGCTGCTCGCCGAGCGGGTTGCCGATGGACACAACGTCATCGCCGACCTGCAGGGAACTGGAGTCGCCGAACTCGGCGGGGGTGAGCCCCTGTGCGTCGATCTTGAGCACGGCGATGTCGCTCACGGCGTCTGCGCCGACGAGCGCACCCGTATACTCGGTGCCGTCCGACGTGGTCACGGTGACGCTCTTCGCGCCGTCGAGCACGTGCGTGTTCGTGACGATGTAGCCATCGCTCGTGAGCACGATGCCCGTGCCGGTGCTGTACTCGCCGCGGCGGATGTCGGCATGGATGCCGACAACGGACGGCAGGCACTTGGCATACACGCTCTGCAGCGAGAGCACACTGCCGCCGGCGGGCTGGAGTGCCATGGTCACGCCGGGATCTGTCGGCGCGCCCGGCAGCTCGTTCTTGCCGGTGACGGTGGTGTCATCGTCCGCATCGTCCTGTGGGATCGTCACGCTGCCGTGCTGCCCGGGATCGACGGAGGGAGCAGAGTCCCGTCCGCGCGCCGCGAACACATAACACGAGGCGATGATCAGCACCAACACGCCGAGAATGATCATCGTGATCTTCAGGCCCTGATGGGACTTCTTCTTCGGTGCGGCGGTCTGCGACGGGCTCCAGTAAGAGTCGTAGCAGCCGCTGCCGGAAGCTTCGCTGCGGGGCGCGGAATAGCCGGCCTCATACCAGTCGGACTCCGGTTTGCGAACGTTGTCGTACATGTTGGTGTCCCTCCCAAGGAACGATTTGATGATAACACACGATTTTGTGCTGCTTATGAATGGAAAACGAACATTCTATGAATTCCGCGAACAATTCATGAACTCTTGCGCCCGCCCCGGCGGCCGGTGCTTTCGGGCTTGGCGGTGGGCTTGGGCGCGGGCTTTGCGAGCGTGAGCGTGAACACGAACTCCGTCTCCCCGTCGCGGCTCGTGACGGCGATGTCCTCCCCGTGCGCGTCGAGGATGCTCTTGACCAGATACAGCCCGAGCCCCACGCCGTCGCGGTCAAGGCTGCGGCTGCGGTCGGACTTGTGGAAGCGGTCGAAGATGAACGGCAGGTCGTCGGCGGGGATGGTCTCGCCATGGTCGCGCACGGAGACGTAGGCCTTGCCCTCCGACTTCCAGAGCGAGACGCACAGCGTGCTGCCGGGCGCGGCAAATTTGACGGCGTTGTCCATCAGATTATAAAGTACGCGCGTGATGGCGTCCGGGTCGCCGAGCACGAGCATCGGATCCTCCGGAAGCTGGAGGTCGACGTCGAGCTGCTTGTCATTGGCGCGCGCCTCAAAGCTGAGCATGGTGCTGACGATCTTGTCCGAGATGTCAAATTCGCGCCGGCGCGTCAGATCCTCGCCCGTGCTCTCCACGCGCGACATGTCCAGCATGCTGCGCACAAGGCGCGAGAGGCGGCGCGTCTCGTCGGCAATGGTGACAAGGTACTTGTCCTCCTGATCCTTGGGGATCGTGCCGTCGAGAATGCCGTCGGCAAAGCCGGCGATGGTGGTCATGGGCGTCTTGAGCTCGTGCGAGACGTTGGCAATGAAGGCGTTGCGGCGCTCCTCACTCGTCTCGAGCGAGTCCGCCATGGTGTTGAACGCCGAGATGAGCGCGCCGACCTCGTCGGTGCGTCCGTCATCCGTGACGCGGGCGGAAAAATCTCCGTGTGCGAATTTCTTGGCGGCGACGGCCATCTCGTCGAGCGGCTGCGCCATGCGCTTGCTCGTCACGAGCGAGAGCAGCAGCGCGATCATCATCACGGCTGCGGACGCGGCGAGAAATACCCACACGAACGTGCGCCAGCCGTCGATGATCGTGGCGCTGTTGGTCGTCACGAACACGTAGCCGACGATGCGTGCGGCCGAGCCGATGGTGATCGGCTGCGCGACGATGTAGTGTGCGGAGCTGTAAAACCCGCCGAGGCTCGTGATGAGATTGAGCTTGCCGTCGCTGCGCAGCTGTGTCATGGCGCTGCCGGTGAGCGTGCGGCCGAGGTGCTCGCAGGCAATGTTCCGGCACGAGCAGGACACGACCGTCCCGTCGGTGTCAGTGATGAAGATGTGGTTTCCGGTCGACTGTGCAAGCGTGCTGATGACCATGCGCAGGTCCCAGCTCGTGAGCTCGCCGCTGCGCACGAGCGCCTGCGCCGCATGGCTGACCTCCTCGGCGTTGGAGACCATGTTGCCGCGGTATTCGCTGATGACATAGCTGCGGCCGAGAAACACGAACGCCGTGCCGAGGATCAGAAAGCTGAAGAGCACCATGGCGGCGGTCGCGGCGAAGTTTTTGAAATAGATGCTCTTCACTTACGTCTCTTCCGCTTCAAACTTATAGCCCACGCCCCAGACGGTCTTGAGCGCCCACTTGTCGGACACGCCCTCGAGTTTCTCGCGCAGGCGCTTGATGTGCACGTCCACGGTGCGGCTGTCGCCGAAGTAGTCAAAGCCCCACACCTCGTCGAGCAGCTGGTTGCGGGTGTAGACGCGGTTGGGCGTCGCCGCAAGGTGGTACAAAAGCTCCATCTCCTTGGGCGGCGTGTCGATCTTTTTGCCGTCAACGATCAGCTCGTAGGAGTCGAGGTTGATGACGAGCTTGTCGAAGGTGAGCTTCTTGCTCTGGGGCTTGCCGTCGTCGCCGGTGCGGCGCAGCACGGCGTGCACGCGCGCAAGCAGCTCCTTGACCTCGAAGGGCTTGACGATGTAGTCGTCCGCGCCCATCTCCAGACCGGAGACCTTGTCCTCGGTCTCGCCCTTGGCGGTGAGCATGATGATGGGCATTTTCATGGTCTTGCGCAGCTCGCGGCAGACCTGCCAGCCGTCCATCACGGGCAGCATGATATCGAGCAGCACGAGGTCGGGCTGGATCTCCTTGGCCATCTCGACGGCCTTACCGCCGTCGGCCGCGTGCGACACCTCAAAGCCGTCCTTCTGCAGGTACAGACGCAGCAATTCCGCGATGTTGATATCGTCCTCCACGACGAGCACTTTCTGGCTCATGTGATGTTGCCTCCTTCACCGGCGCGGTGCGCCGGGCATAATGATCCAATGGTTCGTTCTATTATAAACAATCGGCGCGTATTTTTCATGTCCAATCTGTAAAATCCGCGCCCGCACGGCTGCGCGGCGCTCCCGGCGCGCAAAAGGCATTTACAAGACCGCGAAAAAGTTGTATGGTTAACTGTAAACCTATTTTTGAACGAACAGCGAGGCAACCGCATGAACACCTATGGCGAACGTGTAAAAGTGACGATCTTCGGCGAGTCGCACGGCCCGGCGATCGGCGTCGTGCTCGACGGCGTCCCGGCAGGAGAGGCCGTTGACATGGACGCCGTGCGCATCCAGATGCGCCGGCGCGCCCCCGGCTCGTCCGACCTGACGACCCACCGCTCCGAGACCGACGACCCGCTCGTGATGAGCGGCATCCTCAACGGCGTGACGACCGGCGCGCCGATCTCGGCCATCTTCCGCAACAAGGACCAGAACAGCGCGGCCTACCATCCGGAGATCCCGCGCCCGAGCCACGCGGACTATGCCGCGACCGTGCGCTTCGGCGGCCACGCCGACCTGCGCGGCGGCGGCCCGTTCAGCGGCCGGCTCACGGCGTGCCTCGTGTTTGCCGGGGCGGTCTGCCGCCAGATCCTCGAGCGCCGCGGCATCGCGATCACGGCCAACGCCGTGCGCGTCGGTCAGGCGACGGGCAAGGAGCTCAACTTCGACATGAAGCGCGCCATCCTCGATGCGCGCAGCGCCGGCGACTCCGTCGGCAGCGAGCTTGAGTGCGTCGTCACGGGCGTGCCCGCCGGCGTCGGCGGGCTGCTCTTCGGCGGCATGGAGAGCCGCATCGCCGGTATGCTCTACGCCATCCCCGGCGTGAAGGGCGTGGAGTTCGGCCGCGGCTTCGCCCTTGCCGAAATGCGCGGTAGCGAGGCAAACGACCCCATCCGCCTGCAAAACGGGCGCATCACCATGGCGTCCAACAACGCCGGCGGCATCAACGGCGGCATCACCAACGGCATGCCGCTCGTCGTGCGCATGGCCCTGCGGCCGACGCCGTCGATCGCGTGCGAGCAGCCGTCGGTCGACCTCGTGACCATGGAGGAGACGCCGCTGCGCATCAACGGCCGGCACGACCCGTGCCTTGCCCCGCGCGCGATCCCCGTCATGGAGGCCGCACTCGCCTGCTGCGTACTCGACGCCATGCTCGACAGCGCCGCCACGATCTGAGAAAGGAGCCCATCATGGACGAACACAAGACCCCCGAAGAAATCATCAACGACAACGCCGCGCCGGACGCCCCGGAGACCGATGCGCCCGAAGCATGCGCGCAGCCGGAAGAAGTCACGGCCGGCGAGTCCGCCGCTGTCGAGACCGACACCGCCGAAGTCCCCGCCGGCGAAGCCGATACTGCCGAAGTCCCCGCTCCGGCGGAGAAAAAGCCCATGAGCGTCCGCGCGCGTCACGCGCTCCGGCGCGGTGTGGCCGGTCTGCTGGCGGCCATCGTGCTGCTGGCGGTGTCCGGCTTCGGCGTGTTCCGCATCGCCCGCGGCGCGCAGGAGATCGCCGGCACGTTCGATGCCGACCCCGGCACGTTCGTGCAGCATGACATTGTCTTTATCCTCAACACGTTTTCCGACCCCAACGGCAGCAGCGCGCAGTACGGCGTTGTGCCAATCGGCGGCAAGCTCGTGGCCTTCCGCTTCCCCGCGCGCTGGAACGCCTCGGTCAAGACCATTGCCGACGCGACGACAAGCGTTCTCTCCGGCCAGAGCTACTCGGTCGACAGCTTCATCCGCGTCACCGGTACGGTCAAGACCATGCCGGAGGCCGTCTCGTCCGCGCTCTACGACTGGTACACGGAAAACCACGCCTACCTGCAGCAGATCGGCGCGATCGGCAACAGTGAGGACGCGGCCGACTACCTGCCCGACGAGATCGTGCGCGTGGACACCGTCGGCAGCATCCCGCAGGGCTGGGTCGAGGGGCTGACGGTCGCTGCCGTCGCCTGCCTGATCTACGCCATCGTGGTGCTCATCCGCATTCTCTGCGGCAAGTATGAGCAGGAAAAGCTGCCGGACATCACCTTCGAGCTCGTGGACATGACGCCCGGGACGGAAGATGCCCCGGAGGCGGATGCTGCGCCGGAGACCGAGCCTGAAACCGAGCCGGAGACCGAGGCCGCGCAGCCCGAAAAATCCGAAGAAACCGAGGACACGCCCGATGCCTGACCACAAACTGTGCGTGCCGTGCCTGTTCGGGCTCGAGGGCCCGCTCGGCAATGAGCTGCGCCATATGGGGCTGCGCGATGTTATGCCCGAAAACGGCCGCGTGCGCTGCACCGGCACGGACGCGGACATCGCGCGCATGAACATCCGCTGCCGCTTCGGCGAGCGCGTGCTGCTCGAGCTGGGCAGCTTCCCCGCGCCGACGTTCGACGCGCTCTTTGAGGGCGTCAAGGCGCTGCCGTGGGCGGACTATCTGCCGGCGGACGCGGCCTTCCCCGTCAAGGGCTACAGTCTGGAGTCGGCGCTGCACTCCGTGCCCGACTGCCAGAAGATCATCAAAAAAGCCGTCGTCGAGTCGCTCAAGCGGCGCTACCGCGTCGGCTGGTTCGCCGAGACCGGCGCATTGTATCAGATCCAGTTCTCGCTCGTGCACGACACGGCCACGCTTTACCTCGACACGACCGGCACGCCGCTGCACAAGCGCGGCTACCGTCCGGCACACGTGGCGGCGCCTCTGCGCGAGACGCTGGCCGCCGCGCTCGTGGACATCGCGGGCTACCGCGGCCGGGGCGATTTCTGCGACCCGTTTTGCGGCAGCGGCACCATCGCCATCGAGGCGGCGCTGGCCGCCAAGGGGCGCGCACCCGGCATCCACCGCGACTTTGCTGCCATGCAGTGGGCGTGGCTGGACAATGCCGTCTGGCAGGATGCGCGCGAGGAAGCGCGCACACGCGAGTTTCACGGCGACTACCACATCTTCGCCTCCGACATCGACCCGCGCGCCGTCGCCATGGCGCGCGACAATGCCCGCCGCGCCGGTGTGGACGACTGCATCACGTTCGCCGTCGCCGACGCGCGGGAATTCGCACAGACGACCGAGCGCGGCGTCATCGTCACGAACCCGCCCTACGGCGAGCGCCTGATGGAAAAGCGCGAGGCCGAGGCGCTCTACGCCGCCTTCGGCGCGGCCTATGCCAAAACGGAGCACTGGAAGCTCTACCTCCTGTCGTCGCACACGGAGTTTGAGCGCACGTTCGGCCGTCCGGCGGACAAGAAGCGCAAGCTCTACAACGGCACGCTCCGCTGCGACCTGTTCCAGTACACGAAAGACGTGTGAAGCCGCATATCCGACGCACGGCCGCATATATTTCACACCGGTAGTTAAAAAATCGCAAATATTCACATTCCCCTCTTGCGCGTCCCCGCCGACCGGGGTATAGTAATGGTATTATTTTGTCGATTTTGTCGAAAGTGCAGGAATGGAGCTATGAAACATCTGTTCATCGTCAATCCCGTCGCCGGCG
>OLYC01000430.1_pt1 | contig 34981 bp, 37 predicted proteins | sample 1674271 | NCBI WGS metagenome assembly OLYC01 (sample SAMEA103958154, study PRJEB25191) | human gut metagenome
CCAGCACGAAGCCGATGCCGCCCTTGCCGCTCTGGCTGTTGATGCGGATGACGTCGGCGTCGTAGGTGCGGCCGATGTCGTGGGGGTCCACCGGGATATAGGGGCAGGTCCAGCGGTGCTCGTTGTGCTCCTTGCGGTAGGCCATGCCCTTGGCAATGGCGTCCTGATGGCTGCCGGAGAAGGCGGCAAACACCAGCTGACCGGCGTAGGGAGTGCGCTCATAGATGTGCATGCGGGTCACGCGCTCATAGGTGGCGCAGATGCCGGGCATATCCGAAAAGTCCAGCTTGGGGTCTACCCCGTGGCTGTACAGGTTCATGGCCAGGGTGACGGCATCCACGTTGCCGGTGCGCTCACCGTTGCCGAACAGGCAGCACTCCACACGCTGGGCACCGGCCAGCACGGCCAGCTCGGCGCAGGCCACGCCGGTGCCGCGGTCGTTGTGGGGGTGGGTGGAGATGATGACGCTGTCACGGTACTTCAGGTGCTTGTCGCAGTACTCGATCTGGTTGGCATACACATGGGGCATGCTCATTTCCACGGTGACCGGCAGGTTGATGATCATGGGCCGGTCCGGGGTGGGCTGCATAATGTCCAGCACGGCGTTGCACACATCCACGGCGTAGTCCACTTCGGTGCCGGTGAAGCTCTCCGGGCTGTACTCGAACAGGAAGTTGCCCTCGTACTCCTCGCTGAGCTGCTTGACGAGCTTTGCGCCGTCGACAGCGATCTTCTTGATCTCTTCCTTCGATTTCTTGAACACCTGCTCGCGCTGGGCGACGCTGGTGGAGTTGTAGAAGTGGATGATGGCGCGGGGCGCGCCCTTGACTGCCTCGAACGTCTTGCGGATGATGTGGTCGCGGCACTGGGTCAGCACCTGCACCGTGACGTCCTGCGGGATACGGTTGCCGTCGATCAAGGTGCGCAGGAACTCGTACTCGGTCTCGCTGGCTGCCGGGAAGCCGACTTCGATCTCCTTGAAGCCGATTTTCACCAGCATATCGTAAAATTCGAGCTTTTCATCCAGATTCATCGGCACGATAAGGCTCTGGTTGCCGTCGCGCAGGTCAACGCTGCACCACGCCGGGGCTTTCTCGATGTGATCCTTCTGCGTCCACTCGTAGACGTGGCCGGGCTCGACCTTCGGCGGATAATACCCTACACTGTACTTGGTTGCGTCCATCATAATAAGTTGCCTCCTTCAAAGCGTTCGGTTCGCACTTTGGGGCAAAAAATAAACCGTCCCCCAAAGGCGAAAAGCCTTTGAGAGACGGGAGCAAAATCATTGTTGCTGTACCCGCGGTACCACTCTCATTGCCGATAAACGGCCGCTCTGTACGATCAGCCGTGACGGCGAATCGCGCCTGCATGATAACGGTCAGGTTCCGTCCGCGCCTACCTGTCAGCACGGCTGCTCCGGGGCCAGTATACAACGCCTGCCATACCGCCTTGCACCGACCGGCGGCTCTCTTTAATGGGGTGGGTGCTGCTTTCTCCCCTTCACTGCATTTGTAATAGCCTCATTTTAGCGGATTTTGGCGGGAATGTCAAGCATTATTTTTGCAAAACTCGCAAGGATGTGTTTTGTGTTTATCAACATTATTTATGTAGGGGCCGGGCATGCCCGGCCCTCGCGTGAAGGACCAGCAGGCGCTTATGGGAAAGTTGCGGGCCGCACATGTGCGGCCCCTACCGTGTGCCGCTATTTTTACAGGGTTTTCTTTTTATTGTTTATATGATAGAAGCAAAATATCCCGTAATCACTGGCTTTTTTAACCAAAGTGTAGGAATAATGCAGAAATAACCTACATTCTATTGCCCTGTATTGCTATTTATTAGCCGTAAACCACATCCGTAGAGATGGTAAGTCCATCGTCCGACAGTGTCTTGGTTTCCGTTGCAATGACCGTTCCTTCAGAGTCCGTGAGAACCGATGTGATTGTTTTCATATCGTCCGAAAAAGTCTTCACAAGCTGGTTCCCATTGGCGTAAACCGTCGTTACGGTCTTATAATCTTTTGAAAAAGTCTTGACGGTGTCACCAGACTGAATATCACTGGCGGAACCTACTTTACCGTCTACATACGACTTAGTCTTTCCGGCAAGTATCTTCATTTGTTCAAGAGATACCAGCTTGTAATCAGGCATTCGATTCACGCTCCTTTGAAAGATTTAGGGAGGGCTGTTACGCCCTCCCCAGAGACTTACAGTCTTTAGGCACCGAAGACCTCAGTGCACATAGCGGTAACTTCCTCGTCGGTAGCACCAGACAGGGTGTCCAGAAACGCCTTGTTTGCATGACTGTGATTGCCTCAGCAGCGGCGTTGACCTTCTCCTTCAGAGCAGCGTCCAGATCAGTCTCTGCAACAATATCCTTGCCAGCAAGCTTGCCGGTCGGAATAGTCAGAGCAATAGACTTATCCTCAGCCGCAGGGGTTGCCTCAACGCCATTGACTTTGATCTTTTCAATGACGTTCGCCTGAGCACCAGCGGCAATGCCAGCCAGTTTGGTACCTTCAGCATTAGTCATCAGGCGGCTGCCCTCGACCTTATCCACCTTCTTACCCAGCTCGGTAGTCATAGTGGTAGTCTTGACATAGTCATCGATGCCAAGCGCGTTAATCATCTTGGTGACATAAGCCACGACAGTAGCTTCCTCGTCAGTACCGCCGATACCGGCAAGGATACCATCCAGACGAGTGATGTCATTAGCCATCTTTGCAGCACCCGTGGTGTCACTCAGAATCCAGTCAGCGATCTCCTTCAGAGTGTCGTAAGACTTGTCGGCACCAGCCACGATCTTTGCGACTTCCTCAGAAGAGATGGTGCGTACAGACTTTCCGGTATCCGCACCGACCAGGGTATCGACAGTAGCCTGAGCAGCCTTGCCGTCGATCAGAGTCTTCAGAGCAGCAGCCAGATCGTCATAGGCGACCTCACTCTTGCCTGCCATAGTACCCAGGCCGCCGATCTGACCATCGATATAAGTCTTAGCTGCCTGAAGAGCAACCTTCAACTGCGCCAGGGTAGTGATTTTAATAGTGTCGGCCATAATACATTCCTCCTATTGGAATAAAATTATTTTTGCCACAGCGTTTTGGCGCTGCTGTGACCACAAAAGTGTTTAGCCGAAGACATCGGTAATAGCATCGTTCAGCTCTTTTTCTGTGGCGATGTCATCAGGGCTGTAAGTGGGCTCGTCCGGATCGGGATTGACTCCGGTTCCGAAAATATCATCGATCAAACCGTCAATATCATCGTCCGTAGCCATCTCACTCCCTTCGGGAAGACCTCCGGAGTTTGCCTCGATTACAATATCATGCTTCAGCAGTTTGTTGGCTGTCGGCAGTACCTGAACAGTGTCACTGGGGGTGATGTTATATTCGCCCTCATAAATATCACAGTCCAAACCCCCGCCAACAGGTATAGATAAAGCTCCTTGTAAGCTTCTAATGGGCGAAAGGCGACCTTTAATAGACCCGATTCCGCATACTCCACCCATGCTCAGTCAACCTCTTCCGAAAGCTTCAGAATTGCTTTCGAAATAAAGGTATCAACTTTGCCGTTTGCTTTTGTGAGCTGAATGTCATAGACATACTTGCCGAAATTCAGATCTGCTGTGTCTTGAGGCTCAAGCGTCAGCATCATCGTGTCAATCGGGATGTCTTTGACAAGAAGGGGGGCGGGGGTCATCGTAATTCTCTTTCATTGCGAAGCGAATGGTATCACCTGCAACAGGAATATACTGTGTCCCGTCCCTTTTGGTGGCAGAGACCAGAGCCTCAAATGTATCACCTCGGGTCAAAGTGATAGTCGTACCAGTAATGTTGTAACTCATAATCTCACCTCCAATTCAAGCATTGTAAGTTGATTTATGAATCGCAAGTTGGTCGACTTCTGTCATGATTCGCTTAGCCGAACCGTTACCGCCTAATTTTTCATAAGGCTTGTACAAGTATTCATACAGATTCTCATACTCGTCCTGTGTAATGTAGCCCCTCTCGATGTAGGTCATACCGAGATAGATAATGCGATCATGAGCCAAACCAATGAGCATTTGCGTTTCGAGATTGTTGTGCTTATTCTCAGCAGCTTTTCGTTTGCTTCGCTCTTGGATATATGCCCAAAATCCAGAAGAAGCAAGTATCGTCCCCAAAATGGTTAATAGCGTTTGCAGCCAGGGTTCCATTTCCATGTATCATCCTCCTTGAAGTCATAAATGAATTAAGAAGCTTGTAGGAAATATCACCCCAAACCTCTTTTAATTAGGCGAGGGAGCCCACCGCAAAGTAGACTCCCAGCCAATTTCGGTTAATCCACAGGATTACCATTTTCGTCAAGACCGAGAGCTTCCAGATCAGCCTTGACAGCAGCCTTGAACTTCGCCGGAACCTGATTAAAGGTTCGACGACCTGCGATGATGAGTGCGACATACAGTGCTACCATGTTGTTACCTCCTATCAAAATTTTGGATAAAATATAAAACATGGTTACTCCTCCTCAGCGATAAGATCGCCGTTGGTATCGTAGCCATATTCTAACAATTTTGCCTCGACATCTGCCTTAAATTTTTCAGGCACCTGGTCGAAGGTTCTACGCTTATTGATGATAAGCGTGGCGTAAAGATTGACCATTTTTGCTACCTCCTCATTCAGGAATCATTGCTGCGACGGCATCGTACAGATCAGCAATTGCTTCCATGATAGCAAGCTGCTGGGAATCTCCAGTTTCCTGACCTGCCATGATCTGAACAATGTTGTCCGAATCATTTGTACCTTTAATGGCGTTTTCAGCCATAAGCAGATTGGTGTATTCATTGAACTCCTGAGGGGTCAACGCCGCTTCCTGATAAGTCCAGTAAGTGGTTTTATCGCCCTGTTCTGAAGTTCGTGTAATACTCGTAATGTCCTTGCGGAGATATACGGTTCCAACAGTAACCTCAAGTGCAGTCGGTTGGACTGTGCTCTCGGCATATTTGTAATTTAACTCCATGCGACTTTCCTCCTTTCGCAGTGTAAAGACTGACGAGTTTTTGATATACCCGCTTCTCATCGTATTTGTCATATCGTGAAACTTTTTGCTTCAATTGCTGGAAGCTAACACATGGTTTTATCCACTTCCGATACATCAAATAGGTATCGGTGCAGTCGATCCACCCAAGATAAGACAACATTTGCCGAGCATCGAGTATGGTTGCTTTCTCCTTTTTGGAGATTTTGCGAGCTTTTCTCGTGGCCTTGTACATAATGGATTTTCGAAGAATCGTTCGATTACGATAAAAACGAAAGCCCATGAAGTCCAGATCACGCCCCTGGTTGTTGCCATAAGAAAAGCGAAAGACTTGCCAATTCGCTTTAAGTTCCAAGCCAAGCTCCATTTCCAGATAATCGGAAATTGCTTGCCTCATGCGGTGCAAAACCCTCTTGTTGCTTCCGAAAATGACCATATCGTCCATGTAGCGCATATAGTGCACGGCACAGAGCTGCTCCTTGATGAAATGATCTAAACCCTGTAAATACCAGTTAGAAAGCCATTGAGAAGTATAAAAGCCAAGTGGAATACCAACCTCTGTAACATCGATAATGCGGAATAATAGCTCCAACATCTTCTCGTCATGAACGGTCTTCTTCAACTTGGCTTTCAAACGATCATGTGGAATAGAATCGAAGAAATGGCGAATATCCATTTTGAGGACATACTTACAATTCTTCGGGTCAATCCTGATCCACTTCTCAATAACCAGCTTTCCTTTATGGGCACCTCTGCCCGGAAGACTGGCATAGCTGTGTTCGTACATTCCCTTGCAGAACATCGGATTCATGGCATTTACGATGCAATGCTGAACAAGCAGCTCTTCCATCGTAGGGACAATAATAGTGCGCTCCTTGCGAGTAATCCCATCATAAATGTAAACCGGCACATGCTCGGCGTTTTCGTAGTTGACTATCCAGTCTAAGGATTGTTCAACTGCGGCATCGTCAGACATGTGCCGGTGTTTCATGATTTTACGGAATCTCTTGCTGTGCTTTGCTTGAGACAGAGCGTACCGTCGGTTCGTTTCGGATATTGTTTTTTCGTACAAGTGGTTATAGGATTTCATGTTCTCTCTTATCCTCTCATCCGCTTTCGACTTATTCTCAGCTACTCACAGATGCTTGCACCGAGTTAATTTTCACCAAGTGGTGAGGAAGAGATGCGGATATCTCTTGCCATTTTGAAATGGCGGCATACACTGCATTATAGAGAGCTTCTTATGGATAAGATAGAGCCGCGCCATTGTTCGAGTTCGAATTGGACGCCGTATTGTTCAGATTAGCGTAGAAAGGACCGACCATAAGGTCATTGTTCCAGTTGCCGCCGACATACGCGCTGGGCGCAGTGTATACCCCTAATATTTAATTGTTTTCGTTTACCCGGCGAACCTAAGGTTCTCCCGTCCTCTCCTCGCTGCTTACGCAGCAGCAAGCGGTTTACAAGAGAGAGCCGCGCCAAAGTCCGAGTACGAATGGGACGCCGCAACGTACAGATCAGCGTAGAAAGGACCGACCATAAGGTCATCGTCCCAGTTGCCGCCGACACACGCATAATTGACCTGGCTGTTATTGTACCACATGCCGTCAGCCTCATAAGTGCTGCTCGAACCGCTTGCAGTAACAGGCAGCCGTCCGAATGCTTCCGTCTTCATGCTGCTGATGTAGCCGCCGGAACTGCCAGCCGGAGTAGCATTTGCGATCGTCTTATAACCGTTTCCGTCTGTGTTGTAGTCGGTTGCAGTAGAACCATCGTGAGTACCACGAGTAAGCTTGACCTTCTGCGTTCTATTGGCATTGATCCAGCCAGCAGTACGACGCCACAGGTTACCCCAGACATTCTCCATACCGAAGACCTTCACGCCGGAAGTCTGGTCATTGGAACCCCAGAACATACCCTTGGTGTTCATCGTACCGGGGGCAATAGCATCGCTATTGGAACTCTTGCACCGTCCGTAGCCAAATGCAGTCTGACACTCGGTAGAACGAGCCATCATAACCAACAGATCCTGAAGCAGCAGTCTGTCCGCCAGCACCTCGGTATACCAGTCATTACCGTTTGCCTTTGCATAGGTAATTTCATTAGCCGCCGTGGTATTTACGCTGTTCGCTGCACCACTGATAGAACGCAGCTTACCGGAAACCAGAGAACCGAAATAGATGGGGGTATAGAAATGATCGATCTGGTTGTTATTACGGTCATAGTTACACCAGCAATCCCAAGTATCGTCCTGAGGAGTATCGGAGCAGCGGAAATGGTAAACACCATTCGATTCCCAACGCTTTGTATAGATCTTCGGCCATTCCATCATGGCGTTACCGCCAAAGGAGGTATCCGCGACCTTGGAAGCAGAACCGTTGACCTTCTTGGTATAGTCGTTAGGATTGAGATAGTGATCGACAACGCCTGCATAAGTCAGCATACAAGGACGAGGCATGAACTTTTCACCCGGGTCAAACGCCCAACCACCATAATTGAACTTACCGGTGCTGAAATTCATAGCCGCCGGAGTAAATGCCGCGTTATCCACATCAGAAGGATAAGTTACTCGTCCGGTAGGGCTGGAAGTCGCTTTCACCAGATCGTAACCAAACAGATAATCTCTCTTCTTCGGGGTAACACTGGTTCGGTTCGCCTCGCTGCGATTATAGGCACCGGTACTGGTGTAAGGGAATGCGGAATAGTAATACACCACTCCGACTGTCACATTGGTATCCGTATAAGTGCCGTTTGCAGTGATGTTCTTGAACAGTTCGCCCTCCGTTTCACTGGTTGGATAACCAGTCGTGCTCCTACGGATAATAGCGCCAGCAACACCACTCGGAAGCTTCGCCGTGATCTCAACCTTGACAGTGTCAGATGCCGAGACATATACCGACTTAGCGGAAAACTCCTTCATCGGCTCCGGTTCATTTACTACAGCGCGATTAGACTTGTTTCGGTTGTACACGCCCTGTGTGGTATAAGGAAAAGCTGCATAGTAGTAGGTTCCGGTAGATGACGGCCCAAAATCCATAAAAGTTGTGGATTCCTTAATATCAGCGACAAGATCGCCGTCAAATTCATCCTTCGGATAATCAGTCGTTTTCCTTCGGATAATCGCACCTTTCACGGTGCAGAGTGTCTGTTCATTTACTACTGTGTCATTAGGAAGTGTAGCTGTGATTAAAACACAATACTGTTCTTGAGGCATACCGCCATGCGCAGTAAATGTCAGCATATTGGACGGCTCAATGCCGCCGAAAAAGTGTCGGTTTTTACCGAAAATCAGATCTTCTTCTGCCATTTTGATTGTTCTCCTTTCACTTTAAGAATAAGTTACAACAGTGCTGATAAGCTTGCCATCGGAGTCAAAAGTCTTAACGGCTCTCGCCACTTCTGCTCCCGCTGCACTTTTCAGCACATTTGTCATTGTCAGGAATCCGTCAGAGAAAGTCTTCGTCAAAGTTCTGCCGTCACTTGCAGTAGAAGTGATAACCGTACCGTCGTCCGAAAACTCTTTGGTTCCGTCTTCGAAGCCAACCAGCAAAATCCGTTTGACTTCTTCCTTGTCGATCTCAAGTTGTAAATTTCCTGCGACATCACCGCTGAGCTGGTCTTTCATCTGGTTATACCAGGCAAGAAAATCAGCCTGTTCAGATGCGATCCACTGGTCAAGAACGGTCTGCTCCTGTTGGAGGTCCGCTTTCATTTTATTGAACCAAGCCGTGAAATCGCTTTCCTCCTGAGCAATCCAGTCATCGACTTCCTGAGATCGTGCATCAGTAAACCGATCAAGCTCATCCTGCCATTTGCCAAGCAACTCGTCCAGACTGATCGTCTGAAGAATGCCAGTTACAAATGGAGTAGATTCTGTGCCAACCATAGGGGTAATGTCAGCTTGGTTAATGACCGCAGTGCCGTACTTTCTGTAAATATAACAGAGAGGGTACTGATGGACATTTCCCTCGTTCGTCAAAGTCGGTCTCGACGGTGCGCTGGACGGATTACCCTTGACAAATTTGATGGTGTTCTCACGCACCGACTCAGTTCCGTTTACTTCCAGAACCACAGCATCGATGCGATCAAGAAGCACTTCTGCTTCCGGGGCAGTCATCGGCAGGATGCTGTCGTTGACTGTCCATGTATGGTCGAACCAGGCTTTGCCGATACCGACATTCACGGTAAGACCGCCTGCCGCCTTCACAGCAAAAGCGGTTCCGATAGAAGCAAATACACCATCGATGATGAGTCCATCAAAGATAGCTGACATCTGTGCAGCATTGTATTTGCGGTCACCGTTAAGTGAATTGAAAAATCCGCTTGATACGCTCATTCAGTTTCTCCCTCCTTACTTTGAAATAGTTTTGAAGGTCGGATAAATCGACAATCCTTCCTCACTGTTTGAGATGACCAGCTCTGAAATGTAAGCTGATCCCTCATTGCCATATTCATTGGCGATTTGAACGATGTCTCCGATAAAGAAGTCCTCACCGTATTTGAACAGTCGAGTAACTTCAACTTCGCCTTCGAATGCAGTAGTCACAATATGGTCAGCCAGATTTTTCAAACCTTTTGTCTGAAGCTGCGCCATATACTCTGCATCGGAAAGTGCGCCGTCCTCAGTATCGGATGAGATGTCACGAGCATCTGTAAAAAGCTCACGCCGATCAAGCCCTGAGGCTGAGCCAACGATAGCAGTTCGCCTTGCTGCCCCTTCACCTTCTCCTGCGACCAGAGTCACATTTCGGAAACTCGCTTTGGATGAATAGTAGTTGCTGTTGATGATGTTCTCAAAGTTTGGAGAGAAAACAACATACGGATTTTCTGTCTGCTCATAAGAGCGATCAACGCCGGCATACAGACTGAATGCAAACTCATTTTCATCTGTCAGTACGATCTTGAACCCTATATTGTTTTCCTCACAAAGCCCTTTGATGACATCGTACAAACAATCGCCTGTGTATTGGTTGTCGATTTTCAGTCTTGTGATTTTAGGGTCGGTAGAAGGCACGAACACAAAGTTAGAAATCTTTCGATCGGCAATAGACGGTGAAATGATGCACTCATTTAGCATCGTCTGGATGCCATTTTGAAGATTTCCATTAAAGATTCGCTGTCCCCAGATGATGCGGCGTTCAAGAATAGACTCCAACGATCTGCCTGTGACGATAAGATGATTTCCTTCTTCTGTGTCGGCATTGATCTTGATGTCCTCGATAATCATACAGTGCTCCGAATCCTTCAGCCACAGATAGTAATCCTCTTTCAAATACTGCAAGAGTTGTGTATCCATAGCGAAGAATATCTCGAAATCTCCATACGAATTATACCGGTCAGTCCATATCATGGATTCATAAGTGTCTATGACGGCTATGGACTCAAAGTCGGTGTTTAAGACCAAAAGTTCCATAGTTATACCCCCTCATAGATGACTTTGTTTTCAATTCTAAACTGAAGATTCGTAACACCGCTGTCAGCAGTAAAGGCGAAAATGTTATCGCCTTTTGCTAAGGTAAACCAGTCGGTATTCTTATCCAAACAGTTCAGGATGTTGTACGAAACGCCTTCACGAATCAGAGTAATGCTCTTATCACCCTTTGAGGTGTTAATGACGATATCATCACTTGCGACGATACCCTTTCCAGTCAGCTTTTGGAGCTTCACAGTATCGATCTTCATGACTTCTCTTGTTTCCGTATTGTAAATATTGATGTTGCTTGCCGATCCTATTGCATGAATATAGATCGTTACGCCGATTTCGGCATCACCATGGTAAGTGATGACACCCTCCGTCTTGATTTGGATTTCGCCAAATACAAGCAAGGGTTCCGTCAGAGACTCGTTTGAGAACGGAAATTCAAACATCGGGTCAATACTGTAGAAATCCGTTACATTGTTTCCATCCTCTCCGGCTGAATAGAAGAATGGGTCAGGACAAATGATCGAGATTGAGGTCCCTTCCTGCGAGCTGAAAATGTTCGGTTCATTCGATTCCACATAACCGCTTGTTCGTACATATCGGTTATCTGTTTCGATGATGATCTCAACATTTTTCTTTGCCGGAAAGTATTTGTAGGATTTCTGTCGTATATCCTCGATCGTTTCTCCATAGACTGTGTCAACGAATACGATTTGGAAAACGATGTTTCGCTGACTCAATCTGGCAGAGTTAAACATAGAGCCGTCATTAGTGACGACTTCCGTCGTGTTGACAGTTGCTTTGACCGGACCTAAGCCGGTTACAGACTTGATGAGGAAGCCCGAAACCTCAGGCTCCCTCAAGTCAAGTTTGATTCTATCACCTAAGTAATTGGTGATAGCAAATGAGTGAATCATGTTTCCACCAATCCTTTCAACGCCGAGAACTGGTTCTTCGTCTGACGATAAATGTCAATCCTCGACAGTGCCTTAGGCGAATAGTTGTTTTGTGTGAAATTGTAGTTGTTTCCGGAGGTAGGTGTAGTACCGCCATTTTGAACGATACCAGTACCCTCATGTTCCATGCCAGCGCTGATCTTCATTGCCTGATTCCGACTCAGAAGTGCCGACAATCTACCAGCACCCTCTGTTACATCAGACAGATCAAGCAGCGGTCGAATTGTCGGTTGAGAGTCAATTCCGTTTTCGATGAAATCACCGATCTTGGAAACCGCGTTGCGGAGTCCTTCCTTAGCCGACTTTGCAACAGATGCACCGGCATCGTAAGACTTAGGAGAGTTGATATCAAGCTCAGCTTCCGCAGCCTGTGCAGCAGCTCTTGCCATTGCTCTGGCTCGTGCTTCCGCATACCAGGTATACTCATCGATACCTTTAGCAAAACCCTCAACAAGATACTTACCGGCATTATAGAAATCGGTGTACTTATTTCGAATTGCTGTCAGACAACTATTGATGATCTGAACAAAGGCATCTTTTGCAAGCTGATTCTTTGTTCGAATACCTGCGATAAGATTTGTCATTGTGGTCTGTCCAACGGTATTAAACTCGTAGAACTTATTTCGGATTGCTGTCAGGCAACCGGATACGATTGTGACAAATGCCGACCGAGCAGATGCGTCGCCGGTACGAATGCCAGAGATAAAGTTGGTCATCATCGTCTGCCCCATGATTGTGAACTGACTGCACTTACTTGTAAAAGTAGTGATAATACCGTTAATCATGGTGGTGAAAGTGCTTGTCAGATTTCCTTGCTGTGCTTTGGCGGCATTGATAAATGTAGTGACCATTGTGTTTGCGGCTGTACTTACGCGGGAATTAGCATTCGTAAAGGCATTGATAAATCCATCGATACCAGCATTACCCAAATTCGTAAGATTCTGAGCAAATGTAGACATTCCACTTGTATCAACACTCTTAATGCCGTTTGCCAAATCCACAAGATTTCTGAACTCGACAATCACCCCACTCAACTTAGCCACATCCACTCCACTAACGCTGTTGTAGTACGCAGCAAATGACTGACCGAAAGATACCAACTGCTCGCCGAAGCTTGCAATATCGTTATCGCCTGTAAACCAGGATACGATACCGCCGCTATTCGGCAAATTGTTTGAAAGCTCAACCAGAGCTTTAGCCGCATTTGCAGAGTTTGTGACGACAGATGCATCCAATCCTGTAACGGCCAAAGAATAGTTTTTCATTGCTGTACCAAACGGGACAAGCTGCTCTCCGAAAGTTTCAAGGTCATTATCACCCGTAAACCAGGATACAACACCGCCCGTATTCGGTACTGTGTTTGCAAGTTCAAGCAAAGCCTGACCTGCGGTAACGCTATTTTGAATGACATCGGCTTTCAGTCCGGAAACGGCATCAGAGAAATTCTTCATTGCTCTGCCGAAAGGAACAAGCTGTTCGCCAAAGTCATCCATATCGTTTTCACCAGCAAAGAAACCAACTACGCCGCCGCTGTTCGGAACGGTGCTTGCCATCTCTGCAAGTGCCTTACCAGCGGTAGCTGCTTCCGTAATCACACTGGCGTCAATTCCGGCGACTTCGTTTGCAAAGTTACGCATGGCACGACCAAATGGAATAAGCTGTTCACCGAAGGCATTCATATCGTTCTCTCCGGCAAAGAAACCAACGACACCGCCAGTATTAGGAAGTGTATCAGCCATCTCCGCAAGAGTCTTACCTGCGATTGCAGCATTGGAAACTGCTTCTCCATCAATACCGCTGATTTCATCAGAGAATTGCTTCATAGCTTTTCCAAACGGAACCATCTCTTCAGCAAAGCCGGAGAGTGAGCTTCCGCCGGTGAACCACGAGGTCAGTCCATCCAAAATATTTGCGGCTGTCAGGATAAGAATCGTTTCTGCAATAGCCTTAACACCGTCCAGCATAGCCGGATCTATGGAAGCTGCACCGTCAAGGAACGGCTGGACATTAGTCATAAACCCGGAAAGGTCAGAACCAATTTGCGGGAATTGACTGGATACGCCACTCATAAAACCGCCGACGATACCGCCAACAAATTTACCGATTGCCGTACCAATTCCCTGAAGCAGATTACCGCCTTCATTGATAAGCCAGTTCAAGCCAGGAATTTGTGCCAGGGCACCGACCGCCGCAAGTACAAGAGCAAGCTCAGCGATGACAGCACCCATACCGAGAACACCCAGCATGGCGCCCGGAACAAGAGCAGCTACTGTGCTCAAAGCAGCCATAATTGCGGCAAGCAGACCAATACCGGCAATTCCCTGAAGAAGAGTTTCTGTATCGATGCACTTAAGGGCATCCACAATGCCTGAGAAGAACGCCATCAATACATCCACCGCAGCTTGAATCAAACTGGGAAGATTCTTAGCGACGCCCTCAAGAACTGCGATAAGGAATTGGAAGATGGAATCAACGATAGACGGGGTATATTCTACCAACGCTTCAAGAACACCTGCAATGAGCTTCAATGCCCCATCAGCGATAGCGGGAACGCACTCAACAAGTACATCCACCAGCATAAGGACAACTGCCTTGACTGCTTCACCAATGGCTCCTGCACTATCAGCGATAACTTTGCAGAATTCGACAATTGCCTCACCGATCTTGGCTACAATTGCAGGAATAAGGGCTGCGACACCAGTGATGATAACAGTCAAAGAAGCGACGATGGCTGTAGCACCGGCAGTTCCCGCAGCAGCAAGAGCTGTTAAGCCTACTGCCAAGGCGGACAAACCGGCACCTGCCAGAGCAAGCCCGGCACCAATACCGACAACTGCTACCCCGATTAGTGCCAGCGAGCCACTCAAAGCGAGAATGGAAGGAACCAACGGAGTCAATACAGCACCTGCAACACCGAGGATAGCAAATGCACCTGCCAGGGTAACGAGACCTTTCACGATGGAACTCCAACTCATGGCGCCGAGAATAGCCAGTACCGGAGTAAGCACCAAGAGGGCACTTGCAGCAACAAGAAGCGCCGCAGAACCTGCAAGAGTGCCTGTCATGGCATTCAGACCGATTGCAAGAATGGCCATTGCACCGCCCAAAGTGATAAGACCCTTGGCGATTTCCTCCCAAGACATTGAACCCATCTGGTTAAGAGCATTGGCAAGTATAAGCAAAGCCGCAGAGACAGCAATAAGACCAGTGCCGATGCCGATCATGTTTTTCGGCATGAAGTTGACAGCAATTGTAACCGCCGCCAAAGCCCCGGCCATAGCAACAAGACCTCTTGCAATTTCGTCCCACTGCATTCCAGAGAAGTCTTTTACAGCCGATGCGAATACCTTCATGGCTGCTCCGATAGCAATGAGCGCTACACCTGTAGAGATTACATGTTTAGCGTTACCAGTAAGCTTGGTGAAAACGGTAACCTCAGCAAGAAGCACTGCAATAGATGCAAGCCCCTTACCGATGTCTTCCCATTTCATTTCGCCGAAATCTTTGCAGGCAGAGGCCAACACCTTGATTGCTGCTGAAAGAATTACAATACCTGTAGCCGTAGTAATGGATTTTCCACTGAATTTTGCAGTTCTTAGGAACAAAGAAACCTCCGCCAGCAAAACTCCGACACCTACAAGACCCTTTGCAAGCTGATTCCAGTCCAGCTGAGCAAGCTGTTCACAAACAGAAGCAAGAATCTTAATAGCTGCCGCAAAGATCACCATCTGGGTAGCACCCTTGATGATTGCTTTACTGTTAGAGCTCATGGCTTTGGCAGCAGCCACCATCATAGTGGTCAGACCGGCAACGCCGATAAGGCCGATGGCAAGCTGCTTAGCATCCAGGTCGGCAATCTTTTTAAGTGCGCTCGCCAAAATCAGCACTGCCGTAGCAATACCGAGCATGGCCGTTACACTCTTCATAACGCCGGTTGCCTGTCCGCTGATTTTGTTGAAAACTGCCATAGAGCCGAGCAAATCGGCAAATAGCACGGTAATCGCTCCAAGCGCTACATTCAGCTTTTCGCTGTCCACAAGACTAAGCGCAATCAAAGATGCGGTAAGAATAGCAATAGCCGACGCGATCTTCAGCAATGTACCCGCCTGCAACTGAGTCTGGTAAGCTTCAAAGCATCCTCGAACACTGTCAAGAATTCCGATAAAAGATTCCTTGAAACTGCCGATATCTTCAATAGCTTTTCGGAAGGTGCCGACAAACTTTGTGATACCGACAGCAATAGCACCGAACGAGATACCATTCAGCAGATCGATAATTCCGCTGAAATTAGCTTCACCGAGATTTTTTGCTAAGGAGCTGCCGAGTTCGCCAAGGATTTTAACGATGCCACTTACGATTGTCTTAACGGCGTTCCACACAGCAGAAAGAAGCTGAACAAACTGACAATTAGCAAGAGCTTCACCAATGACCTCAAAGGCAACGATAATCCCGGATTTCATCTCACCGGCTGCTTCTCCGACTTGAGTCATCCTCTCATGAATTCGCTCAAGCAGAGAATGAAACAATTCGAAATTGGCGGATTCAAATTTTTCTTTGATCTTGTTCTTCAGTGTGGATAAAGCGGTCATAATTGTCTGTATGACCGTAGCGATACCCTCACCGACTTTCTGAAATGCTCCACTGGTTTTGATAAACTCATCAAACGCAACAATAGCATCGCCAATCCCGCCAGCGAAACCAAGAATTCCATCTCCGAGTGTTCCAAACCCGCCAAACAACGGTTTAATTGCCGTAAATATAGCAGAAAAGGCTTGTTTAACGATGTCCAAGATCGCAAACAAGCCTTTGAAAGTAGATTTTAGATTAGCTGAAGCTGTATCACTGAGCTTCAAATTTGCTGTGAATTTTCGCAAATTCTCAGTAATATCATAAAGCTGCTGGGCTGTGGTGGGAGGAAATATCTCACGGAATGCCTCATAGATCGGTTTGATAACACTCTGAACGCCTTCAAAAGCATTTTTAAGTGCCTCAATCAGTTTGGTTCTTCCGCCAAGATCTTTCCACCCTTGCAACATCTCATTGCGAGCATCTGCTTGGGCATCGATAAATCCACCGATAACCTGACTGAGTCCAGTCCAAAGTTCTTTGGCTTCCTCAAAATCACCAAACAGGATTTCCCATGTATTTGCCCATCCGGAGCCTACGGCCTCCTTGAGAGTATCCATTAACTGGGTAAATGTTTTAACATCCTGTGCAGCCGCAAATGCTTTCGCACCGATTTCGGTCGTTTCATCCGCATAATTACGAAGAGTACCGACCAGAGCTTCCGTGGTCATCCACTGATCCTGCAAAGAATCATTGAAGCCATGTGTGGCATCGATGACATTACCCTTAACCGTTTTATACATGCCGTCGGCAGTTTTAGTCAAGGTGCCACAGGCAACAGCCGACTCAAGAAGCTGAGTCTTAAATTCAACGGTCGCCATATTAGCGTTCTCAATAGATTTCCAGTCGATCAGCTTGACATAACCGGCAGACAGTGCCTGCGCAAAGTTATACATGGCACGGGATGCCTCATTTGCATTGGCTCCGGAAACGGCAGCAACATTCGACACACCCTGAATAGCCATTACTGCATCCTCAAGACCGACACCAGCATTGGTAAATTTACCGATGTTGGAAGTCATATCCTGGAAGGAGTAAATGGTCTTATCCGAGTAAGTGTTCAATTCCTGAAGATACTTATTAACTTCTTCAAGAGAGGCGCCGGTGCTCATCATGATGGTCTGAATTGACCCCATCTTCAGCTCGTATTCCTCAAAGCCCTGACTAATGGGTTCAATTGTCAAGGAACGGAGCATCTGTTTACCGGTGTTTACAACTGAGTTGGTGATGTTTGCAAGGGCGGTTACGGCCATGATTTCCAATGCCGAGAATCGAGTCTTTACTGTTTCAACCGCAGAGCCAAGCCCCGACATATCGACTTTCTTAGCAGCACTGTCAATGCTTTCAAGACCTTTTGTAGCGCCGTCCATATCCAAACTTTTCTTTAATTTTTCAATGGTGGACAAACTGGTTTGAACATTGCTCTCAAACTGCTTATTGTCAAACCGCATTTCTACGACTCTTTCGTCGATGGTTTTACTCATAGCTTCGTAACCTCCTTCCATGCTTCGTTTGCGATTTTGTCAAAAATAGGCTGGATAGCAGGATTGATGTAGTCTCGACCCTGTACCCAGCCTCCGTTACGGGTTCCATGACCATATTGCAGAATGATCGCAATTGGAACCCCATTTTGAATATTTGAGTTGTAAAAGGTGATCTTTGCAGATCCATTTCGGTTTACGATTTCGTAATACCACGAACTGGCGGTCAAACCGGAATCGACAGGCGTTGCAGACGCAAGAGCAGCGACCCCTTCTCGGCCATACTTGTCGAGGTCTCCGAGATGGACCACTTCTTTTGCCCTCTCCAAAAAGCGTGTAACCTTAGAGAAGTCTCCCTTGTGACTGAACCTTATCATTCACGGACCTCCTTATTTAAGAAGCTGATTAACCCGATTCTGTATTACGGAAGGATCGTAACCAGCTGCCTTCAGCCGATTAGTCCTGTCCACACCGTTACCCCACAGCCCCTGAATTACTTCACGGGCGATCTGGTCAGTGCTTTTCTTCGCAGAAGATGCAGAGACTGCCGTCCCGCTTTTGGTTGTTATATAGGTGTCAAAACCAGCAGCTTTCAGCTTTGCAGCCATAGCGTCAGCATTTGCTTTCTTGCTGAATGCGCCAACCTGAATCTTGTAAAGGTTATCGACCTTAACCATGTAGGTATCGAAACCGGCGGCTTTCACCTTCTGAAGCATTGCATCTGCATTCGCCTTGTTGCTGAAAGCTCCTGTCTGCACCCGATAAAGCACCTGATTATCGGCAGGCTTCTCAGTTCCGCCAGCAGAGCCTCCAAGCTTAGCCGTAACTTTGGACGCAAGATCTCCCATTCGAGCATACATCCAGTCACCAGGGCAACTCTTGTTGGCGAACCAACGATGTACGGTCAGAACCATTTCATTGGAAGCCGGCTCATAGTTCAGAGTCTTTGTTTTATCACCGAACCAAAGCAGCTTGGTTTTGCCATAGCGTTTGCAAATGTCCACGCAAAGCTCGATCAGCTTGGCATATACAGTGTCGTTGAATGCATAAGGATGTGTGGCATCGCTGGCACACTCGATTGTGATCGCACGCTGGTCATTCGCATTAGAGGAAGAACACCAGGAACGGTTCTTTTCTTCCACATACATGCCCACTCGACCATCCACGCCGATACCATACTGACAGGAAGCCTGTCGGGAAGTCGGAGCAAAAATATTGCCCAGGGTTTCTACCGAGCACTGACCGACTACGCAATGAGGCGTGATACGGTCAACGACATGGGTTCTCTGCCCGGAATGATTAGGGCTTAACTTGGTATAAGATACCAGAGGACTGTTACTCATTTTTCGTTTCCTCCTTCACGCTCTGGATCTGTTTCAGCATCTGAATAACCTTGTCATAACCAACCGTAGAGATCAGGAAGCCCAGATACATCAGAACGACGATCTCAACCCCAATCTTCATAGTAAAGATCGTGTCAGTCATAATAAGGTAAATCACGCTAACAGCACAGGCGATCAGGACGGACAAAACTGCCGCAAGAACATTAGAAGAATACTTGACCTTCGTTCTGTCAAGCAGCTTCTTAATGCCCTCCACTGTCAGATTCGTGATAACGGATACGATCAACAGTGCTGTAGTCAAAAAACTGATAGGCATAACTAAACCTCCTCATAATTCGTATTTTCTTCCGGTTCACTTTCCTGCTTGAGCCGTTCTTCACGCCTTTCGAAGAATGTTTCGAAAAGGGCTTTGAAGAAGTAGCCAAGCATAACCCCGACAACGGTCGACGCTATTGTGCTGGAAAGCGATTCCGCAATTTGTACTTGCCCCATAAATGCAAGCACATAAGACAGTTGCAAATCAACCAGAGAAACCACCAGAATGATTGCTACTGCTTTTTTGGTAAAAGTTTTAAGCCAGTTATTGTAAGGCTGCTTTTTATGGCAAACTCGCCTTAACATGCATTTTCGGCATCGTCTATTCATTCAATCACCCCTTAGAGCCAAAGCGTTTTCGATTGGCAGCGTTGATAGCTGCGTTCCGATTCCACATTTCACGCTTACTTCTTCGCTTAGGCGGAGAGTTCTTGACATTACATACCCGTATGAGGGTCAGCAGTCTGTTCAAATGCCATTTTTGAAACTCCACAGGGATGTTATAGGAAATCATCCAGTAGTAAATAAGCTCAGATGTAACCGTTTCTTTGTGACCTCTGGCTTGCTTATCTTCAATGAGACAAGTTGCAGTCATTGGTGCCTCGATATACGCATTGATGGCGGCATAGTTTTCAGCAGACAGCCGAGTATATACTTCGGGATCGATATTCTGGGTCAAAGTCATGCATCGTACATAATCAAGAATCTCCTCATCAGTTTTTTCTTGCTTACCGAGAAATGCCTTGTTCCATTTACTTTCCCATTTTGAAAGAGAGACTAAGGAATGCTCCAACTGCAAAGTCTGCTCTTTCTTGTAGATAAATTCCTCGTGAATTTCATCCCAAAACTCGGCAGCCGGCACAGTAATTTTCAGCATTCCTTAGTCCTCCGAGCTTTCTTTAATTAGATGCGATGGGTGCAGCCTGCTTATTGCCGTTGGCACGCATCACACGATTTACAAATTCGGATGCAGCACCGGCATCGGTGACGAGCTTTTCGAACAGTACCTCGTAAGCGGGAGTTTCCATAAAGCTTCTGGAAATCTCCTCGGACTTCATGAAGCGTCTGCCATCATCGCTCTTCTCACCATAAGCGGTCTTAATAAAGTTCTCGAAGAACTCCATAATAAGCGCACCATTCGGACTGGCAGCGATACTCTTAAGCTGAACATCGTAGCCACCTTTAGCGCTCGCCTGCATCTTTACGATTTCAGGCTTAGACAGGTCGAAGTAAAAATCTTCGGTTCTCTGAACACCGTTCAGATCGGTATAAGTGATAGTTTCCTTAGTCATTGAAATTTTCTCCTTTCAAATTAAAAAAGTTGGAGCCGCCAGCTTACCTGAATACGGCTCCATGATTTTAGAGATTAGCCCTCCGGATTCTGAGTCTTATCGAACAGTTCAATAATCTCATCGGGCAGAGGCAGGCGAGGCTCGACACCATCGTTACCGCCAGTGGTAGTCGGGTCCTTACCATACAGGATTTCTTCCAGCTGGGTCATGAACTCGGCACTGAACTTAGTAGAGTCAAAGGTCAGCGTAGCAGTCGGCTTCAGCTTCTTACCGTTGACCAGCTTGTTGATGGAGACAGGAGTAGTGCTGATCTCCCAGGACAGAGTAGCCGCCTCAGGGCTGTCGTTGACCGTACTGTAACCCTTCTCGGAAGGAGCAGCCAGACAGCCGTAGACCAGATGCAGCTTGTAGCCGTAATCGTTCAGATCGGTATCATTGCCCAGAATGGTGCGATATGCCAAACCGAAAGTCTTACGAGACTGCTGACCGGCATACATACCAGGCATGATCTCAACAGAACCATCGCACTCAGCAAACTCATCGGGGTACATATATGCCTCGACGGTAGCGCCGAACTCCTCGTTGGAAACCAGGTTCACATACTTGATGTTATCGGCGTAAATCGGGGAAGCCTCAGCACCGGAAGGACTCTCGGTAACGGCAGTCAGACCATTCCATGCAACGCCCTTGTTGTAAACGCCGCCGGGCTGCATCGGATAGAGAACGCCATGGTCACAGCCAGTTTCATACAGGCGTTCACCAGTTTTATCCCAAATGATTTTGGACATAAAGATATTCCTCCTTATCAGAAATAGAGCGAGAAATTCCAGTGATTCAGATTCTCGCTTGTATAATATCGTTCAAATCGGCAGGTAGGTATAGCAACCACCTTACCGACAAGCTCACTATCCGGATCAGAGTCAATGACTGTGACCGAATAATGTCTGTGAGATGAATAAACCCCGTTATCGGCGTGCACATTTTCGATGTCATCAAGTGCATAAACGATAGCGGGGTATTTCATTTTTACCGACTCAGGAGGTTGAAAATACACATTTTTGCTTTCAAGGAGTTCTTCCAGGAAAGTTTGCAGATCAAGCCTGCTCGCCATTGTATACACCTCCCACAGTCAGTATAAGTCTTGGGTACTGAACTTCAACGCTTGTCACCTTCCATTTAGCACCCATAAACTCAACATACCTCATCGAATGAAAATTCTCATTGGCAAATGGATCGGCTACGATACTGATCTCATTCGCAACATTGATGTTGTCGTTGAGTTGTTCCGCAGACTGAAGCCTACGAGTGTTACGAGTTAAATCACCATAGTACATACGCTCGATGATTTTCTCTGTCCAAACGCCCGGCTTAGTCTCTTCTGTTACAGCGTAGCCAATTACTCCATAAAATTTAGCCATTTTGAATTTTCACTCCTTACTCAGTCGCCAAGGTCAGTCCCTTAAGACTATAAGTCTTTGTGGCGGTATCTTCACCATTGGTGACAGTAACCTTTACCGACTGCTTTGCCGTATCGGCGATCTTCAGCACAATCAAACCATCGTCGTCCAGTTCGACTGCTCCATTCTTACCGCCAATCAGTTCCACTGTAACCGTTGCATCTTCCGATTCCTGAGTTACATGCAGAGCGAGATAGTTACCACTCTGCTCATCGGTCGCACTGCTGAATCCCGTGTAATCGGTGACCAGCTTCAGCGTACCGGTAATTTCTCTACCGGAGATTGCAACATTCTCCTGCAAATCTGCTGCGGTTTTACCGAGCAATTCCGTCTCACCGTCCGCAGGTTCAACCGTGAGACTCGTTAAGGGCGATCAGTGACATCCTCTTCCAGAGCAATAGCGGACATAACACGAGTGTTAGCACCGGAGCAACGAGTCTCCAGCAGGCTCTTCTCCTGGTTGAAGTCGATGTCGAAATCAGTGAAGTGAGTGATTTCACCGCCCTTGGTAGCGCCCAGAGAATAGTCAGCCAGGTTGACCATAAGACCCAGAAGCTTCTTGGTCTTGCTGTCCGTAGTAGTACGAGTCTTACCCTCGAACTGCTCCGCCGTAATGATCTGACCGACATTCAGAGCCGCAGCCAGATCACTGACCTTGTCATAGATGCGGCGACCATTCAGGTCACGGGCAAGCAGCATGACATTGACCAGATGAGGCGTGCAGTAGAAGTCGGGAGTGCCAGAGCCCTTATACTTCTCACGAGCGTACAACAGAGACTGGATCACGGCTTCTGCATAAATGTAATTCTCGCCGAAATTAGCGGAAGTGTTGGTGCCCTGAAGCGTGCTCTTCATGCCGGCAATGTCGACATCAGCATGAATGGTGTACAGCTCGTCATCCAGCCAGATCGGGCGGATCTTATCCTCAGCAATCTTACCGTCAGCACCAACCTCACGACCATCGCCGATCATGATAGCCGTTGCCAGCTCCTCGTTCAGATTCATACGGTCAATACCATACAGGTACTGCACCACATCAAAGTCCTGAATATCGATGATGTCGTCACGGTCAAGCTTGCTCTTCACATACACGGTCTGAGGATCGGTAGTTCTGTGGAGCAGCTGGATGTTGCCGACATAACCCTTCTGAGTGCCCTTCTTGTAACCCTTGGCACGAAGAGCCTCGATGTTACGCAGGTCAGCCTGACGGGTACGGATACGGGAGATAGGGCTCTTATGAACCTTCTTCAGAACCTCGTTTACCCAACCCTGGTCAGTAGTGAGCAGTTCAGGAGCACCGGGACGGACATCTTTGTACTCAGGAAACAGAGTTTCGATACCATCGATGCCGTGAGCCAGAACGCTGTCAGGATTCTGCTCCACATAGATATCCATAGCAGTACGAAGACTGCCGACGCTGTTGGACTTAGCCATGGAAATGATGCTTGCCTGGTCAGCGTGAGACAGAACCTCGGTCTTCTTCTGCTGATCGTTGTCAAAGACATTATGTTTCATTGTGTTATCCTCCTTATTGGATTCAGATTTGTTATCGGAATCATCTTTGGATTCCTTTTCGGGTTCACCTTCGAGAGCCTGTGCAATAAGTGCATACATGACGTTCTGCTGCTTTTCGGACATAGAGTCGATTACATCAGCAACCGTCTCTTCATCATCCTTCTTCTCTTCCTTGCTTTCGGCAGGCTTGTCCTCTTTGGTATTCTCCTTCTTTTCCTCCTCTTTCTGCTCATCCTTAGACTCGGCAGAATGGGAAAGGCAAAGAGGCATTCCGGTATAGATGATAGCTTCATCATCGGACATTTCGCCGTGCTTCAGCATAGAGTCGATAAACGCACCAGGATTAGCACCCTTATGTACCAGACTCACCTCGCAAATACAGCCATGCAGCACATCAGGTCCAGCCTGCTGAAGCTGATTGGCGTAAATGGACAGAGCACAGATGTCACCGTGCTTAATGAGGACCTTCGCAATTTCGCCATCAGCGGTGTCATTGAGAAAGCCATAGGTGTAAACACCTTCCTCACGATTCTCAAGCCATGCATGACCGAGAACATCACGAGGACTGTTGTGCTGATGATTCCAGACCAGCGGGACTTTAATACCGTCGTTATTCTTAAAGGCGTCCCGACGAATTACTCGTCCATCAGAACACTTAAGGTCGTTTCGGGTTGCCCAGCCGCTGAAATCACAAGCCTCAACCGAAAAAGGTCTACTCATTTTGAATTTCCTCCTTACTTTTTCGATTTTTGCTTAGAAATTTTGTCGTCCAAATCACTTGCTGAGTCTCCAATTGAATCAACTTCGGCAATAGGCATTTCTTCCGACTGCTGATTGGAACCGGACGGCGCACTCAGGTTCTTATTTCTGAGTTCATCTGCTCTCGGGTCCTCAGAGGGTTTCATACCGACTACCTGACGAATTTCATTCGAAGTCATGATTTCATTTCTTGTAAACTTGTCAGCAATTTCAGCAATATCATTGACAGGAACCAGTTTGAACGGGTCTCTGAAGAATGAAATTGACTGGTGTTGTGATCGGGCAGTTTTGGTCAGAAACTTTCGTTTCATCTCATCAACAATAGCGGAAATGATCGGCTCAATTGTCCGGTTGTTATAGTTCAGCATTGTCTTCTCGTCCGCGGTTCCATCCAAAATGCTCTGAGTGATCCCCAACTGGCTGTATAGCATACTCGTCAAGTATTCAATCTGGGACATTAGGTTGTTGTTCACGGAACGATTCAACTGTGTGATATGCTCAGCACCATCAGTGTAAGCAATACCATACTTTGAACCTGACAACTGGTTTTCTATATCTTTACGCCGATTTTCGGCTTGTTGACGCCTTGCTTCTGTCTTGATGACATAAGGGAGCTGAATAATCAAATCGAGTTTTCCAGATCCGCTTTGCTCATCAATGACATCAAGTAGGTTAAGTTTACGAATGAGCCGCTGCATAGTTGAGTTCGGCTCATTGATAACTGCGTACAGCGGATTCTCAATGATAGCCACTGTACTTTTCGGCACCACAATATCTTCTTTTCTGCCCGTTTGTTCATTGTACACACGAGCGCGAATATGCTGCGGATACCAGTCTAAAATTTGTCCGACACGAAGCGACTGTATATCATACGAACCGGACACATTAGGATCAGTCGTTGTATCGACCGGAACAATAGCCACGCTTCCTTCATCAAACATAGAGATAACTACATCCTGAACGAACGACCGTGCCGTCTGATCGACATTCGCTTCCAAAGTGAGGCAATTATTCAATCCGTCATCGATGACCGAAAGAAAACGCCCATTTTCGTCCAACCGAACATGCTGAACATTCAGGGCCGCAACATCAAGCGCAATTCGGTTATAAACCGATGTGACGATTGATCTTTCATTGCCTCTGGACATTCTTGGTCTGTCAGCTCGGTATGAGTAGCTCATACCGAAATCCCGGTAATTCGTTTGAACATTACCAGTAAACGCATTCCAAGCATGTTTCAGTCTGGAACCAAAAGACATCTCCATTTTGAATCATCACCTCCTTAAACCATATCAACATTTTTCTTCTTATAGGCAACTCGACCGGAAGCCCAGATACCATTCTTCAGCTGCTGCATATCATAGCCTCTGTCAGCCAGAGCCATATGCACGCCGACTTCACCTCGTTTTGCAACGAATTGAACGACACGCCCTGAAGGTGCGGTAACATTCTTGACGGATTCATTCATCAGTTCAGCCATCTTCCGATTATAGGAATTGATAGCCGAAGAACTGATCTTACCTTTCGATGTCACAGAAGAAGGATTTTTCAATAGTTGATTGGCATACTGATCGAGTTCTTTGGAAACATCTTTGCGGGCTTTAGATACAATTTTGTCGTGGTTTTTATGAGCCCACTTTGCGTCTTTCTTTTCCAAACGCTTTTGACCTGCGGCGGTCAAAGTTCCGTCTTTGTTCTGGAAACGGCGAACGCCCCATTTCTGACCGAGAATACCATGATGATACATCTCATCCAACTTGACCACCTCCTTATTCAAATGCGTCTCGATTTAGTTTATAAGCAATATAAGCATCCATCATTGCCGCAACAGCATCGATTTTCTGCTCGTATCGCTTCTTCAAAAGTTTACGGTTTCCGTTTGTATCTTCAAGGGTAATGCAGTTACCCATAGCGAAGGTCATAAGGTCCTCATCGAAGATAAGCATTCTTTCTTCAGAAAGCTTTTTCAGTTCTCCAAGTGGAACCGACTCAGTTTTAGCGCCTTGGATAACTTTCTCAATTCCAAACGGACCATTTTCAGATTCCCATCTCGCTACAAATTCTTTTGCGTTATAAGGGTCAAACCCAAGACATCGAACATCATATCCACACTCCTGAATATGGTTATCCAAATCTTCATAGACATCCATCATATTAAGTACAGCACCCTCTAAAACAATTAAACTGCCCTCCGCCATGAATTGATCGTATTTGATCCGCATAGCAGCAGGCAGCTTCATTAAAGTTGTAGAGGTAATATAATTTCGTGTCTTGATACCAAAAGAACCATTTGGCAGAGGAAACAAGAATGTAAATGCGCAGAAGTCATCGCCCTGCGATAAGTCTGCACCGAGAGAACAAGGCATCTGCCAGTAGTCCCTCTTTCGATGCGGAAGAGTTTCTTCATAAGTGAAGTAATAGGTATAGCCCTCCATAGGCAGCCCAAATCTCTTTGCAAGGATATCGTTTCGGGCAGCTGGAGCTTTTTCAGCTCGTTCAACATCAAGCTGATAAGTTTCATAGCTTACAGTTTTTCCGAGATTCGGATTAGCCTTGAGCCACATTTCCGGGTCTCCGACTTCATCAATGGAATCAAGCTTATACCACCAAATGGAAACATGGGGATTGATGTAGTCACCCTTAAGGATGTCCATCAACTCCATTTTGATAGTGTCGCCGCTTCCGTTACGAACCGTACCTTCCGAGCTGATTGCAACAATGATATAGTCATTCACCTTGGATGCACCCTGCTCAATAGCACCGATAACGTCCTCTCGAATGTCACCGGAAAGCCACTCATCAACGGTTGCAACCTTGATTTGTAGACCCTGGAGCTTATTGATGCTCATTGGTCTGACCTCAAGAAGAGAACCAGTAAGGAAGTTTTCAACGCCCTTTTTTGTAGAGGCTAACTTTGTTCGATTCGCTTTGGAACCAGTTGTGTTTTGCAAAGAGCCTTCTGTCAAGAACTGAAACAGCGGTCCTCTCGAACGAGTGATAGCGGTGCGAAGAGGGGACATGACCTCCTCCGCTTGCTTCATTGTAGGGGCGGTGGTGATCTGATGAGTAGTAGAGGTATCAACATTCAGAAAGTAACCCTGCAAGGTTGAGCCGTACATTGATTTAGCGGCGCCTCGTGCAACGATCAAATACTGTTTGTTAATCAGCCTTTTTTTCACATTCTTGCGAACATAGTGCCCACCGTGACCATCTGGATTCGGTTGATACACGCTTCGCTCAACAAAATAGTACCAACCAAAGATCTGTTCACCCCAAAGTTTGAAGCTATCCAATAAGCTGAGGTCAGAGCCATCTGTTAGAGTAAGTTCAGACTCACAATAAGCGATCCATCCCTCAACAGCTTGGTCATCATAGTACACACCCGGATTAGCGATGAGATCATCGATACGGTTCATTTCCATAGAGATCTCTTTGCAGACTGGGATTTCCCCTCGAATCACGGCATCACGAAACATGCCATAATACTTGGGAACGGCAGTGTTTGATAATGCCATAAGTACCTCCTTAGCCAGCTTTCTTAGCCATACCGTTTACAATTTCTTTGATCTTGCCGTAGTTATTGTAAATGGTTAAGGCGGTCGAAGTAGCGGTTGCAATTGTTCCGGCAACTTTCAGAGTTTTTGATACATATTCCTTTCCACGATTCACATCAGTCGAAGACAATTGACTGTACTGTTTCTCCATCTGAAGACGATTCAGTCGGTTACGAAGCTCTGCATCACTCATAGACTTAACGCTCTTACTGTTATGAGCTTTAGCATAATCCTCATGAGCAGGAGCATCAGAGTTAGAAGAACTTTCTCTTTTCTTTCCGGCCGCGGTACGAGTGCCATCTTTATTCTGATAGCGCCGGACTCCCCATTTCATGCCGATAATACCGTGATGGGCGAGTGTTGTATTATCCATTTTGAAATCCTCCTCTCATTTTTAATCAGGGTCGACTGTCACATTGATACGCCACTCAAGCTCGCTGATCTGTCGGTTGATTGCTTCCATAACAGCCGAACTCAACGGCGGGTCGAATGCCAGTCTTACCTTCAGGTAGATAAAGGTTTTTACAAATTCAAGACGAGGATCATCGTACAGGAATTCAGACCATGTCTTACTTGCATCTTCGATACGGAATCCTTCTTCGGGACCAACACCGAGCTGCGTCAAGACTGAGAATGCCGAATTGATGTACATGACGATGTCCGGGTCAAAGTGCTCATACTCTTCAGCAATTCCGAGCAGCTTTTTAATCGATGTCAGTATACTGTCCATATCGTTTTCTCCTTACTGCCTGACGGCTACAAATTTCTTCATGCAGAATCCTTCGATACCGGTAGCAGTACAGACAGCGTACCAATCATCATTGGAATCGCCCATGTCAATTTCCAATTCGTCAAGACATGTCACAACCGTTACTACTCTGGAATCCTTACTCGGCTTTTCACGAATGTTTAGCTTCAGACAATCGGTAACAACCCCGATCACATTCCGAGCTGCATCTTCGCAAAGCCCAGCTTCCTGCTCCTCGATGTTTTCGGTCGATTCATCAAGAACAGAATTTTCATAGATTTCATTTTCCATTGGGTTTCTCCTTTCATCATTTTCGCCAGGGGCATGTATCATTTTGTGTGCGCTGTACTGGAGGGAGAAGTAACAAACTCTTATCACCATAGTGAATAGCATTATGCGTATTCAACTTGGTGCATATTGCATTCTCCGGATCGAAGACACATGGGCTCTGATTCAACAGGTCTTCATAAGTGATGGGATTCAGATGATGAATCAATATTGAGCCAAAGATTTCATAACCCGGTACTCCGAGATCGCAACCTTCATCACGAATGATAATTTCATCTCTGAATCTTAACCACTTGTCTGAATGATAGAACTCTTGGTTCAGCCAGCGCTTAAAACCGAAAGTCTCTTTCCCAACAGAGCCATCGAGTTTCAAATAACAAAACCGTTCTTCAAATGTCGGCAGTGTAATCAACTCTGAATAAGTTTTAATATTCATCATCACCGCCTGCACCTGAATATCTCCTAAACGCTTCAAGAGCCTTGTTGTACAACTCTTTGGCTTCACTATTGGAATTTAGATTCTTGGTCTTCGCTTCGATAAGCTCTTTCTGCTTCTCCAGAATCTCCTTTTCGATTCGTTCCTTACTGGAACCAAGTTTCAAATAATGCGTTATGACCTGAGAAGAAGCAGTTCCGTCTCTGAGCTGCTTTTCAGCACATTGAACCGCCAAAGAAATCATTAAGTTCTCTTGCGCTTCGAGAGATGTCGGTGGTCTCAATGGGCTATTTGAGTCGGAAGAGCTTGCAGCTTTACCTTTGGGCATTAGCACTGCCTCCTCTCTTAAAAATTTGGTGCGGATAACAGGAGTTGAACCTGCACGGAGTTACCTCCAATAAATTCTGAGTCTATTGCGTCTGCCAGTTCCGCCATATCCGCATACTTGTGCTGCACTTTCTGTCTAAACTGATACTCTTTTAGGTAAGAATAGGTGCAGTATTTGAAAGAACTTACAGAGCTGAATTTCCATCAATCACCGAAAGGAGAAAAGAAACATGAAAGGAGATGTTCACACTTTATGGAAAATACTTCAACCCTGTAAGCTCGTTCAAATACTGCACCCGAGGGGGTAAGCCCCATTCCCAAAATATCCCTCCGGAGATTTTTTTAAGACCGCCGCGATGAGGTAGAGGGTGCGATTTTGGAGACCCCCTCCCCATGTCTTTAAGCCCTGTGGCAGCAGTGCAGATCAAGTGGTTATTTGTTTGTATTGACTTCAAGTTCAAATGTTTTCAGAGAAGAAAACAAAAACTTTATTCAAAGAGCATTAGACCTCAACCTATAGTTCAAGCCTTGTCTGCTTTTGTTGTTTTCGTTCTCTTAACTTTCTTGTAAATGTTCATGAAGTCGTAACGAATGATCTCGTCAATCGCTCTTTCAATCTCTTGATTGTTCTCTTCTTCAGAGAATTGGTCAGAAGTGTGAGCAATTCGATCGAGATAAGCGCAAGTGTTGTAACCCTTTTCTACATCAAACAGGAACCAATCGGAGAACTGTTCAAATGGATTATAAGGGTTGTCAAATGTGGTAAGGGCACAAGAACCATTCATACCAGTCACTCCTTTCAATTCAAGTAATTAGACACTGTGCTTGTTGAAATCCCAAGAGCTTCAGCAATTTCCGATGTGCTGTAGCCAGAAGCATTCATCGAAGCGATCTTATTCTGCTTTGCAGTGCTGAGAGTTGTTGTCGCTCTCGGTGTTGCACGCTGTCTAAGACTGTCAATGTCCACATTGTCGATGATTTGGGTAAGCTTATTCTCGCTAATAGCGCCAGCTTGAATTGCTTCCCATTCACGGTCTGTAATCTTGATGGTCTCTCGCTTTGCACCAACAGAGGCACGAGCCTGAGTAAGCGCCTGCTGGCTTGCTTTCTTGAGCTCACCCTTTGTCATATCCGGATTGTCCTGCTTTTTAGCAGCCACTACCGCATTAGCCATAGTCTGAGCCTGCCTTTCTCTGGGCGCATTCTTCAGAGCTACATTGAGCTTAGCATTCAGAGAATCGACCTCAGCTTGATAGGTCTCTTTTGCAGTTGCGGAGTAGGGTACTTTTCCGGTGGAGAGGATCTCAAGACGAGCCTGGTTGCCCAGGGCTTTCATTTTGTTGGCATAGTTAGCATAAGCACGCTCCACGGGGGTATCAGCTTCGGATACCAGGGTATAGGCATCCTTTGCCTCAGCCATCTTAGTGCTGGGCTGAGTACGCTCTTTGACCTTGCCAGTTCGCTTGTCAACGTAAACAGGGTCATCTACATCTTTCCATATGTATTCACCAGTTTTTTCGTCGATTTTTGGGCTACCTTGCCTCTTGATAATGGAAGTCTCAGACTTAGCACGGGAAATCAGAGTCGAAGCACCCTCATGGTATCTTCCATCCTCATCAACTGTACCCTGATACTTCTTTTTCAAAGAGCTGATGCCATTGTCGATCTCACTTTGCTTGTAATCCAGCTTGTGTTTTTCAGCATCAATAACTACCATGCTATGACGAACTGCTCTTGCAAGCTCATCCTGCGTAGCTCCCTTCAAAGTCATGTCGGTAATCAGATTAGAAATGACACCCATCTCTTTCTGTGTGTTCTTCATAGGCTTGAAAGTGCCAGCAGGTTTTCCGCCATACTCTAATTTTGGGTCAAATCCTTCAAGCCCCTTCAGAGGAGGAGTGGAAGTAATCTTGACCTTACTTTTACCAGAATTACAGGGGATGACCATGACAGTATCACCATCAAAGTCAGCACCTGAAAGCCGTTCTGCAACCTTACTGTTAATACCGATGGCATCTTTAGGGGTGTTACCAAGGATTCGGCGAGCCTCTGCCTGCTTGTTATTCACTGTCAAGATAGGAATCTCAAAAGTTCCGCCATGTGGATACCGAACCAGAGCTACTGTCTCACCATTCTTATAATTCGGAGCATACACTTCATTGTCTTTCATCGAAGTAATGGGCAGAATCACCTGATATTTCTGACGAGGAAGAGCAGCTGCCTGAAGGTGCACAGCAGCAGAGTCACAATCATCTGCAAAGGATTTCAGTAATGATTTTTTGACCGTCGGATTTGTCAGCGAGCAGATTTCATCAAATTCAGCCATCTTATCAGATGCCGCCAAGTTCAGCTGTTTATTGACCAGACTCAAACTCTGCTTAGAAAGAAACTGGGAGGGGAGTTTATCCGCCCATTCGCCCCAGTCGCCCTCTTCAGCACGCTTATTGATAAGGGAAAGCTGTCGTTTGCCATCAGCATCGATGTAATAGCTCTGCCCACCGGCTTTGATAAGTGAACCAAACGGATTGTCAGGGTCATCCTTGACCTTCTTCAGAACATCCGATGTCGGGGTGCCTTTTTTCTTATTGGTATTGAACATTACATCCACGCCATCAGGAAGATCATCAGAATAGACAGCCATTCCTTTCAAATATCTATTACCATCCACCAGAATGCGAACCTGAGCATAATGGGAATCACCAAGAGACAAGTCATCTACACCGCGACGAATTTCAATGACACCGTCTTTCTGAATTCCGCCGTCTTCTGCATAACGGATTTTCAAGCGACTTGAATCCATGCTTTTGGGATAGACGAACTTATCGAAAGTCTCGCCGTCATCATGAGACACATAGTCTCTGACAGAATGAACATTCTCAAAATTATAAATCTCTTTATGCTCTGTTCCTGGAGGGCAGAGAACCTTGATGTTTGTTTGCTTACCCGGGTTTGTTACCTGAGGGACACCACCGCCATAGATGTGATAGCCTTCCATTTCCAAAATATAAAGAGCCTGGTTCATTTTCTCTTTCGAAATACCAAGCTCTCTTTCAACTCCGGTTCCGACATCAATCATGCCTTTTTCCGAAATCTGTTTTTTCAGAAATTCAGCGGTCTGCTTTGCCTGATTCATACGAGCTTCGGAACTCTCATTCAAAAGCGAGCGAACCGAAGAATCGTTAGCAAAGCCCATCTTGTCAGCGATTTCATTCAAACTATAACCCTTAGCACGAAGAGCCTTAGCCGTAGCGACATCAGCAGAACGGCGTTCATCCTTTGCAAGGCTCATCTGGGTACGAAATTGGGTTGTACTCAAGCCCATAGATTTTGCAATGGCTACTTCTCCTGTGTAAGTTTTTCCATCTTTGTCAGTAAAGGTGAAATTGGACTTTTTCAGTTCTTCTACACGAGAGAGAAAATCACCGCTGTGTTGATAAGGGTTATCACCCGAACCCCAAGGATAACGACCAGACCTTCTTGGCATACCGTAATGCATTAAAATATCATCCGTGAGACTCATGGTTTAACCCTCCTGTTCTTTGATTTTTCTGATAACCTTGTCGAAGGTAATAATTTTGTCCATGATTGGAACAATATCTTCGGCAGTAGGCGTGTGATATAGAATTTCATTGTTCTGATACAGACGAAGTTCCATCTCGATTTCCGATGGCTTCACCTTGTATTCCAAACAAAAAAGAGCAGCGTATATTTCAAGCTGCTCCATGTGCGCCGGCACGACACCGGTCTTCAAATCGTGAATACGAAGTGTACCATTCCGAAACACAATCGTATCAGCTGTGCCAAAGCAATTTTCTGAATAGAACAGAATCTGTTCAGGCACCATACGAAAACTAATTGCGTCATTGACATACATGTTCAATGTTTTCTGTGACTTGGGGAGTTTTTGCCCCAAAGTGATACATTGACATGCAAAGTCATGTAGAACGGTTCCTCGCTGTGTGGCCAAAAACTTTGAATAAGCATCGGCTACTTTTGTTTCATCATAGTTAATCCAATGATACTTGCTGGCACCAAGAAAAGCGTGTTGCCCTTCAAGATTGGAATGATTGTTGAAGATCATGCAGCACTTCCTCCTTGTTCTCGGGGCAAATAAATCTGGAAAAAGACATCTCGTCCATCTTGCCCACATAATATTCTTGGTTCGGTTGCTTTTTTGCGCCAGCGTGTTGTTTACATTCCAGAGCAGCCCATTTGTCATTGAACAGAATAAGCAGATCAGGAATGCCCTGTAAATATCCAGAGTCGCTTTTCATCACGATGCAACCCGGAAAAAGTTTCTTAAGCTCCTTAATGAGCTTCGATTGAAATTGACTTTCGAGCATTGGCAAATGAGCCTCCTTTCATGTAGTTTTTCAAAACTGAAAAGAGAATGTCTATTCTTAAAAATAGCTTTTTTACTCCTCTCTTCATAAAAGGGGATGTATTTTTCGCGCGGCGAAAAAAGGCATAAAAAAAGACCGAGACACCGTTTAAGCATCTCGGTCAAATATAAAGTTGTTTGTTATCGAGCTTCTACACTTACTGGATCAAGTTCAAAGAGACCGATATCAGAATTGTAGCTCCGCACTTTAGCCTGTATTCTTACATTGCTGCCGACTTTGATATAATCAGCAAGCGTAAGTCCGTCTCCTAAATCATATACCCCAACATCCTTAAACTTAAAAGTTGGACCAGGGTTTGCAGTATTTTCATCCACATAGTCTCCCGCACTGATTAGCAAATCATATCGGGTGTCGTAATTATCGTGGTTTGTAAGATAGGTAATACAGCCATCAAACTCAATAACCTGATTCTTATGAGCCTCTGCAAAATCGGCATACGATTGATCCATATCTGCTTTAAGAGAAAGCATTGCTGCCAATTCTGGAGAATTATCTACTGTCAAAATATCAACAGCAGGCTCTTCGGTTGAAACGGATTCGCTATCTGTTTCAGAAGTTTCTTTTTCCGGGAATGTGTGATATGTGATTATAACCTCGACATCGGCCGGATACCAAGCATCAGCAGAGTATTTAGTATCGCCATCCACGGAAACAGATTCGACCTCACCGTCTTTTGTAAGCCAACCAGTAACAAGGTCGTCAAGTTTTTCAAGTTTGATGTTTGTGAAGCCACTACTTTCAAACTCGTCAACTACTTTTTGATAATCCTTGCCTTTTTGAATACTGGAACCAGATGGAGTTTTAGCTTCACCGTCATGCCCCTCTGAACCGCAACCTGCGATCGTAAATATCATGGCAATTGCCATACACACTGCCAAGAACTTTCTCATCTCATTAACCCATCCTTTCCGAGGGCATTAAAAAAAGTGCGCCCCCACAATGAGAGACGCACCGAAAAAGTGTCAGCCCTCATTGTTGCCACACAATCTCAATCAAGCCGCAAAGGGACAAATGAAATGAGTAAAGAGAGAAAACACTTTTTACCAAAGC